>Ga0102944_1000220_pt1 | contig 47324 bp, 36 predicted proteins | sample SalPonD_shore_MG_FD_78172 | JGI IMG/M metagenome (GOLD analysis project Ga0102944, IMG submission 78172) | Salt pond soil microbial communities from South San Francisco under conditions of wetland restoration - Salt Pond MetaG... | ecosystem: Environmental > Aquatic > Marine > Intertidal zone >... | reverse complement strand
GTACTCGAGCAGCGCGCGCGGGTGGATGCCGATCGAGTTGTTGATGATGAACTCGAGGCGGGCGAGGCCGACGCCGTCGGAGGGCAGGAACGACGTCTCGAACGCGTTCTGCGGGCTGCCGAGGTTCACCATCAGCTTCGTCTGCGTCGGGCGCAGGGTGCTGGCGTCGATGCGCTCGCTGTGGAACTCCAGGCGGCCGTCGTAGACGCGGCCGAGGTCGCCCTCCGCGCACGAGATCGTGACCTCGCGGTCGTCCTCGAGCACGGTGGTCGCGTTGCCGCAGCCGACGATGGCCGGGATGCCGAGCTCGCGCGCGATGATCGCGGCATGGCAGGTACGGCCGCCGCGGTTGGTGACGATGGCCGCGGCGCGTTTCATCACGGGCTCCCAGTCCGGGTCCGTGATGTCCGTCACGAGGACCTCGCCCTGCTCGAGGTCGTGCATGTGCGTAGCCTCGAGGATCACGCGCGTGCGCCCGGCCGCGATGCGGCGCCCGACACTCTTGCCCTCGACCAGCACTTCGCCACCCTCGTCGAGCTTGAAGGTCTCCTGGAAGTTGACGTCGTCGATGCGCGACTGGACGGTCTCCGGGCGCGCCTGGACGACGAACAGCTTGCCGTTCTCGCCGTCCTTCGCCCACTCGATGTCCATGGGCACCGACTTGCCCGAGCGCCTGGAGTAGTGCTGCTCGATCAGCGTCGCGTAGCGCGCCAGCGTGAGGACCTCGTCCTCGGTGATCGAGAACTCCCGCTGGTCGGCGGGCTTGACCGCCACGTTGTGGGTCGAATTGCCGCGCACGTTCTCCTGCGCGGTGTAGATCATCTTCTGTTCCTTCGTGCCGATGCTGCGCTGCAGGATCGGCGCGAAGCCCTGTTCCAGCTTGGGCTTGTGCACGTAGAACTCGTCGGGGTTCACCGTGCCCTGCACGACGTTCTCGCCGAGGCCGTAGGCCGAGGTGATGAATACCACGTCGCGGAAGCCGCTCTCCGTGTCCAGCGTGAACATCACGCCCGAGGAGGCCAGGTCGGAGCGCACCATCTTCTGGACCGTGATCGACAGGGCGACGTCCATGTGGTCGAAGCCGTAGTGCTGCCGATAGGCGATCGCGCGATCCGTGAACAGCGAGGAGAACACCCACTTGCACGTGGTGGTCAGGTGGCGCGTGCCGCGGATGTTGAGGTAGCTTTCCTGCTGGCCGGCGAACGAGGCGTCCGGCAGATCTTCCGCGGTGGCCGAGCTGCGCACGGCGACATCGGGGTTGTGACCGTACTCCTCGCCCAGCTCGCGGTAGGAATGGACGATCTCGGACTTGAGGTCATCGGGCATGTCGCCGTGGACGATGCCCGCGCGGATGATGCCGCCGACGTCGGACAGGTGCCGCGTGTCGTTGGGATCCAGGCCGTCCAGCAGGCGGTGGATCTCGTCGCGCAGTCCGTTGTGCTCGAGGTAGTAGCGATAGGCGTCCGCCGTGACCGCGAAGCCGTTCGGCACCATGACGCCGAGCTTGCCGAGTTCGCGGTACATCTCGCCGAGCGAAGCGTTCTTGCCACCGACGATGGCGACATCGTCGTACGAGATCTCCGAGAATCGCTTGATGTATTGCATGGGACAGCAGCTTCCAGCTGAAACGAAGAAATCCGGACGGTGCCGCACGATCGAGGTGTGGAAACGCCGGCTGGGCCGATCAGACTAGAATAACATTGGCGCTACACTGCTGTCCTGACCGCGACGGGATCGCGCGAATCCTTGCCTGCGGGCGACGGCGCCCGCAGGCCGCCCGTTTGGGCGCCGTTTCGGGAAGCGTGTATCCTCCCCTGTCGATCGCGTACGGGAACGCACCAGGCGCATGCACCAGATCCGGTCACAGCCGAGGGCTCTCTCCACTGCCGCGCAGCGCAATCTGCCGGGGCTGATGGCGCTGTACGAGGAGAACTACATCCGCCTGCGGAACCTGGTGCCGCGCCCGGACGCCATTCCGGATCACGCGGTCTCGCGCGTCCACGGCTGCATCGATCTGCACGTGAACGTGCTCGAGCGGTCACGCTACACCACGACCCTCCAATTGACGTACGTGTTCGCGGGGGCCGAAGGCGAGCGCCGCGAGCCCGATCTGCGCATCCGTATCCACCACGACGCGCGCACGGCCGAGGCGATGAACGTCCATCTGCCGCGCGGACGCTATCGCTTCGAGGCCCGGCGGACGCTGCGGCGTTCCTGGGAGCGCAACCGCTTTCTCCACAAGTGGCTGGGCTACTGCCTGCGCCGCGGCCACCACTTCCCGGCACCCGTACGCCCGGAACGGGCGGCTTCCGTCGACTGCGCCTGAGCGGACGCGTTGCGCCGCCGCGCACGCGGGCGGAAGCGCCGGCTTGCCCGCAGCAACTGCACCGGCGTTTTCGGGTGCGCCGCTGATCGGTAGCGCAGCGCGATGTAGAGCTCGGCGATCGGATCGAGCTCGGGGGCGATGTCGGGCCGCTCGCGTGCGACGCGCGCGCGCAGCTCGCGCGGTCCCTCCGTCGGGTCGACGGCGACCCCCGCGCGCTCGAGCCGGCGCGTGACCCGCTGCCAGGCACGGCGGACGGGATCGGCCGCTGGACGCTCGCGCAGCAGCAGGAGCCAGACCGCGAGGAAGGCCGCAACGGCCCCGGCCGCCGTGACGCCCGCGAGGGTGTAGCGGCCGATGGCCCCGAGCCCAATGTTCGCCAGGAATCGCCGCTGCAGCTCGGGGCCATAGCCAAGCACCAGGCGGTTCCACTCGTGATTGACCGAGTCCCAGGCGAGCGCGAGCTGCTTGATCCAGCCAGCGTCCCCGCGCGACAGCAGCGGCAGGCGCACGTCCGCGCCCGACACGCCGGATATGCCGCGCTCCACCCGCTCCGCGGAGACGGCGCTGGTCGGATCGACCCGCGTCCAGCCCTGTCCCTCGAGCCAGACCTCCGCCCAGGCGTGGGCGTCCGACTGACGCACGATCAGGTAGTTGCCGAGGTCGTTGATTTCGCCACCGAGATAACCGGTGACCACGCGCGCCGGTACGCCGGCCGCTCGCATCAGCACGACGAATGCGCTGGCGTAGTGCTCGCAGAAGCCGGCGCGGGTATCGAACAGGAAGTCGTCGACCGGGTCGCTGTTCAGGGGCGGCGGACTCAGCGTGTAGACGAATTCTCTGGTCCGGAAGAACCGAAGGGCGCGATCAACGATGCCCCGTGCCGACGTGGCGGCGGCGCGCCACTCGCCGGCGAGGTCGCGTGCGCGTGCCGCTCCCCGGTCAGGCAGGGCGAGAGCGCGGGCGCGGCGGGGGTCGGGCAGCCCGGTTCCGAGGCGGTAGTCCAGCGCGGAGGTCATGCGGAAGCGCTTGACCGATTCCACTGGCTCGTCGGTGAGCAGATTGCGGGCGATCGTCGGCTGTGCCACGCCGGCCGCAGACAGCGGCAGATCGAGGCCGAACAGCCAGCGGCGCCCATGCGGCTCGAGGATCAGCGTGTAGCGAAGCCGCCGGCCGTCGACCTGCAGCGACGGCCGTTGCCGGGTGCGGGGCTTGCCGTGCGACCAGGTGCGTCCGTCGAACTGCCACAGCACGGGGCCGCGCCAGTAGAGCCGGTCGCGCGGCGGGGTCGAGCCGTCGAACTGGACGCGGAACGCCACCTCGGACGATTCGGTCAGCCGCGTGATCGACCCCGGCGCCATCGTGTCGCTCAGGCCGGTCCGTCCGGTGTTGTCGTCCGGGCCCAGCCCCCATAGCGGGCTCGACAGCCGCGGGAACAGCAGGAACAGGACGAGCATGATCGGCAGCGCCTGCAGCAGGAGCGTGGTCCCGGTACGCCAGCGCAGGCGCGCAGGCGGTCCGGCCGGAGCCGCGATGCTGGTCAGGGCCACGGTCGTCAGCGTGATTGATCCGAGCACGTACGCGGCCATGCCAATCGACTGGCTCGTCAGGAAGATCGACGTGGCCTGGAAGTACGACAGGCATGCAAGCAGCCCTGCGTCGCGCAGGTCGCGCGCCTCGAGGAACTTGAGGGCGACCATTGCGGTGAAGAAAGCGCCGCCGGCCGTCGTGCCGGAGATGCTGCGGAACTGCAGCAGCACGGCCGCGAACGCGGCGAATACCACCGGCACGAGGATCCAGCGCGGCGCGGGACGGCCGAGTGCGACGCGCAGCGCCACGGCGGCCACCACCAGCGCCGACACCCACAGTGGCAACACCGTCGCGTGCGGCAGCGTCGCGAACGCCACGGCGAGCGCGAGCCAGCGGACCGTCGCGGCGTGCATGGGGAACGCCTTCATGTCTTGCGGCCCGTGCTCAGTGCCAGTGCTTCGAGGCAGGTGCGGCAGTGGGCCGGTCCGCTGCCCGGCATGATCTGTGTGTCGGGCAGGCGCAGGCCGTAGCGGCGGCCGTCCGCGTCCGCCTGCAGTATCCAGCAGCACAGTTGCTCGAACCGGGCCTCGAGCGGGAGTGTCTCGACGGTCTCCCAGGCGAGCCAGATGTCCCCGGCCGGCTCGCCCTCGAAGTTCTTCACGCGCAGCTCGTCGGTGCGGGCCAGCGCCTTCCAGGCAATCCGCCGCGGCGGGTCACCCGGCTGATACTCGCGCAGGCCGGCGAAGTCCTCGTCACCGCCGCGGGCCGGCCGACCACGACCGGCGCCGGTGCCGACGGCCGGAAACGGCCGGCCGTGGTCGACCGGCGCGGGGTAGGCGAGCCCCTCCACGCGCGGCGCGAGCCACGACCAGGTGCGAAACAGGGCCAGGGGCCAGCGGCTGCGCAAGACGAGGCGGGGCAGCCGGACGCGGCCGCGCGTCGTGGTCGGTAGCGCGACCTCGCTGCGCAGCGCGGTGCCGGGCAGGGGGGCGAGCTGCTCCACGGGCGTCGCTGCGCCCCCGGCCAGCTGGAGCGCCCAGCGCGGCCGCGGTCCCGCGTCAAGCGCCACCGGGAAGCGTGCCATCTCGCCCGCGAACACGGCCGGCGCCGGCGCGAACGTGAGCGTCATGCCCTCCAGGTTGCGGTAGGTGTGGACCATGCCGAGAGCCCCGATGCCGCCGAGCCAGAAGGTGATCGCGAAGCCGAGACTGGTCTGGTAATTGAGCGAGCCCAGCAGCAGAACGGCGACGGTGAGCCCGAACGTGTATCCGAGCGAGGTCGGCAGGATGAACAGGCGGCGCCGATGGATCCGGATGCGCGGGCCCTCCGGCGGGACGCGGCGGTCGAGCCAGCGCTGTACGAGCCGGTCGCGCCGCGCGGCCAGGGCGCGCGCACCGGGGACGCGGAGCCGCATGGCGCTCAGGGCACCGCTACGGCGGTCCCGAGACGCTCGCCGGGCGATCGTTCGGCGACGCCGTCGAGCGGCTGCAGACGATGGTCCACGACGGGCCCGAGTACGGTGCGCACGTCCTCGGGCAGCACGTAGTCGCGTCCCTCGAGCATGGCCCACGCGCGCGCCGCGGTCAGCAGGGCGAGGCCGGCCCGCGGTGACAGGCCGGCCACGAAGCGGTCCCCCGCGCGCGACTCGGCCAGCAGCGCCTGGACGTAGTCGAGGATGGGGTCGGCCACGTGGATCCCCTCGACGCCGGCCTGCAGCGAGAGCAGCGCCCGCGGTGACAGCACCTGCTCGAGATCGCGTACCATGCGCCGGCGGTCGCTGCCGGCGAGCAGCTCGCGCTCGGCGCGCTCGTCGGGAAATCCGAGCGAGATGCGCATCAGGAACCGATCCAGCTGCGACTCCGGCAGCGGGAAGGTCCCGGCCTGCTCGCGCGGGTTCTGTGTGGCGATGACGAAGAAGGGACTCGGCAGCGCGCGTGTTTCGCCCTCGACCGTGACCTGCTCTTCCTCCATGGCCTCGAGCAGGGCGCTCTGCGTCTTCGGCGGGGCGCGGTTGATTTCGTCGGCGAGGACCAGCTCGGCGAACACGGGACCCGGGTGGAAACGAAACCGGCCCGAGTCGCGCTCGTAGATTGACGTCCCGAGCACGTCGGCCGGCAGGAGATCGCTGGTGAACTGGATGCGCCGGTAGTCCATCTGCAGCACGTGCGCTAGCGCGTGCGACAGTGTGGTTTTGCCCACGCCCGGCACGTCCTCGACGAGCAGGTGGCCGCGGGCCAGCATGCAGGCGAGCGCCAGGCGGATCGTGTGCTCCTTGCCCAGCACGATGCGCGAGCACGCATGTACCGCGGCATCCAGGCGGGGTTGCAGTTCGGCGGGCGACGAATCGGGCCGGGCACTCATCGAATCGGGCTCCTTCGGGCAGCGCCCGATTACAGCATGGACATCATGCCAGTAAAACAGGCGGGTCAGGCCTTCGGGGCTGCAACGTGGCGTGCTCATTGTGTTCGAGCCGGGCAGGGTCGGGGGATTCCGGGCGCCGGCGATGCCGCGGTGTCGGCGGACGGAAAAGGAGAACGCGTCGATGACGAGTGAAGCCAATCGGATCACCACCCACCGCATTCCGTCCGCTGTCTGGGCGCTCGGCTGCGTCAGCCTGCTGATGGATGTCTCGTCCGAGATGATCCACAGCCTGTTGCCGGTGTTCCTGGTCAGCGGCCTCGGGGCGAGCGCGTTGACGCTCGGCCTGATCGAGGGCGCGGGCGAAGCGACGGGCCTGGTCGTGCGCGCATTCTCCGGCGCGCTCTCGGATTTCTGGGGGCGGCGCAAGCCTCTCGCCGTGCTCGGCTACGGCCTGGGTGCACTGTCGAAGCCGCTGTTCGCGCTCGCGACGGGGGCCGGGCTCGTGCTGCTGGCGCGCGTGGTCGACCGGGTGGGCAAGGGCATCCGCGGCGCGCCGCGCGATGCGCTGGTCGTGGACGTCACGCCGCCCACCGTGCGCGGCGCCGCATTCGGCCTGCGCCAGGCGCTCGATACCGTCGGTGCGTTTCTCGGCCCCGCGCTGGCACTGGGGCTGATGCTGCTGTGGGCCGATGACTTTCGCGCCGTGTTCGCGGTGGCCATCGTCCCGGGCGTGGCCGCCGTCGCCCTGCTCGCCATTGCCGTGCGCGAGCCCGGCCCTGCGCGCCCCGCGGGGGGCCGGCGGCGCCTGCGCTGGCGTGACCTCGGGCGCCTGCCGGCGGCGTACTGGTGGGTCGTCGTCATTGGTGCGGCGTTCGGCCTGGCCCGCTTCTCCGAGGCGTTCCTGGTCCTGCGGGCGCGGGATGCCGGCCTGGCGCTCGCCTGGACGCCGCTGGTTCTCATTGCCATGAATGCCGTTTATGCGTTGGCGGCGTACCCCGCGGGTCGGCTGGCCGACCGGGTCAGCCATGCGCGTTTGCTCGCGCTCGGCCTCGTTGTGCTGCTCGCGGCCGACGCCCTGCTGGCGCTGTCTCCGGGAGGCGGCTCGGTGTGGGGCGGCATCGGCCTGTGGGGACTGCACATGGGGCTGACACAGGGACTGCTGGCGGCCATGGTCGCGGATACGGCGCCCGCCGAGCTGCGCGGCACGGCGTACGGCTTCTTCAACCTGCTGAGCGGGCTCGCCTTGCTGGTCGCGAGCGGACTCGCAGGGCTCGTATGGGACTGGTTCGGCCCGTCGCGAACCTTTGTCGTGGGGGCGGGTTTCGGTCTCGTGACGCTGCTTGCTCTGCTCGCGCGCGGCCGCGATATGCGATCACTCGGCGCCTGATTCGGCCGGAGCGCGCTCGGACGAGCCCGTGCCGCCGGTTTGGCACAGGCGGGTAGGCGTGGACGGCGCCGTTCCGCCGTCGCTGCCGGCCGAGCGCCGGCGCAGCGCGCAGGACGACGGCAGCAGTCCGGCGCCGGCGTCGGCGCGCGTGGCTCGCGCGTCGGCCGATACCGGGATCCGCAGCAGCAGGAGATCGCGCAGGCGCAACGGCGCGACGGTGCCGACCCAGAGGGGTTCGCCGGCCGGCATCAGTTCGAGGTCGGCCGGCCACAGACGCAGCACGAATGTCGTGCCGTCGTCCGTGGTGCGGACGAGTCGGAGGGCCTCGTAGCGCCCGTCGTGCGAGCGCGGCGGCACGGGGAGCTGGCGGATGTCCGGGTCGGGCATAAGCCAGCGCAGTGTGTTCGCGACATCCAGCGGGACGGGGTGGGTCCAGTCCAGTCGTTGCAGTCGCGCGCGGATCGCGGAGAGGCGCCCGGCCCACTGGATGTTCAAGGGCTCCTCGCTCTCGCCCTCGAGGTCGATGCGTCGTGCGGGCAGGTGTCGCCAGGCGCCGGACCACCAGGCGCTTTCCGTCATGGTCGCGACCCGGGGCTGCGGGGCATAGCGTGCCAGGTCGGCGGGCAGCTGCGCGGCCGCGTGCGCGGCCACCGCACCGAGCGTCACGGCCGCCAGCGCCGGAGCGAACGCACGGCCCAGCGACTGGGGCGCGTGGCGCCGATGGGCCATCGCCAGCAGCGCGACCCAGGCGCTGCCCAGGGCCAGGCCCGCCAGCACGTCCGACAGCCAGTGGACCCCGAGGTACAGCCGCGAAAGGGCAATGCCCGCGATCAGCAGCAGCGCCGTGCCGTAACCGGCAAGGCGCCGGCGTGCGGGCAGTTCGGCACCGGCCAGCAGCGCGCCCAGGCCGTAGACGATCATGCTCATCGTCGCGTGCCCGCTGGGGAAGCTGTACGCGCTTGCCCCGGCGTACATCTCGACCGGGCGCGGGACGCGCAGCCCGACCTTGAGCAGTACAACGGCGGCGACGCCGAAGACGACCGCCGCGAGCCAGTAGCCGAGGTCGCGCCAGGCCCGGCGCAGCGCCATCCACGCCCCGGCGAAGATGACGACGGGGACGATGACCGCTGCGTCCCCGCAGGCGCTCAGCAGGATCATCATGCGGTCGGCGGCGGGACCGCGCAGGCCCTGGAGCAGGTGGTGGACGGCCTGGTCGGCCCGCACCAGCGGGTCGAGCGTCACGACGTCTTCGAGAATGCCCAGGAACAGCCACGTGCTCGCCACCAGGACCAGCAGCCAGGCGACCAGCGCGCGGCCCGGCATGCCGCCGGGTTCGAGCAGGTCGCCGAGGAGCCACTTCAGCGTGGGGTGGACACGGGCTGTCCGGCGGCCGCGCGCGATCCACTCATCACCGTGGCGCAGGGCGAAGCCGTAGCCTGTACGCAGGCCCAGTAGCAGCAGCCAGGCGGCAACGGCCGTGACGCCGAGCAGCAGCGCCAGGCGCCCGGCGACGGCGCCGGCCAGGGCGAGCGACGCGCCGAATGCAACGCCTGGAAGCAGGTAGGCAACGGCCCAGGCCGCGGCGGAGAGCACGTTCGCCGTGTAGAACGCGGCCGGGCGCATGCCGAGCATGCCGGCCACCAGCGGGATAACGGCGCGTATTGGCCCGACGAACCGGCCCAGCGCGACGCTCTTGCCGCCGTGACGCTGGAAGAATGCCCTGGCCCGTTCCAGCACGTCCGGGTGCCGGCGCAACGGCCAGAGCGTGACGACCTGATCGCGGTAGCGGCGTCCGAGCCAGTAGCTGAGCCCATCGCCGGCGACGGCGCCCACGGCGGCCCCGGCCGCGGTGGTCCAGAAGGGGAGCGTCCCTGTCGCGACGAGCGCGCCCGCGGCGAACATGATCAGCGCGCCCGGCACGACGAGGCCGACGACAGCCAGGGATTCGCCGAAGGCGGCGAGGACCACGACAAGCAACGCCCAGTGCGGGTGGCTATCGATCAGTCCGACCAGGTCCGCGATCCAGCCTGTCAAGACAGGACGTCCATGGCGTGCGCTCGCGAGAAATCCGCAGTGGTGCCATGTCGGGGCGCGGACGGGCGGGAGACAACGGAGAGCATCATGCGCCGCGCGCGGCCTGCCCCGGTGTGCCCGCGACGCGCGCACGGGCCCGCTGGGGGCCCGTGTCACGAGATTCAAGCAGCACGTTGGATGATACGCGCAACTTACTGATTATTGGTGGAGGCGGGGGGAGTCGAACCCCCGTCCGCGGATCCTCCGCCTTCGGTACTACATGCTTAGCCGCGCCTATTGAGCTTTAGCCGTCCGGTAGCCGACGGGCAGGCCATCCGGTAGGCGACCCTCTGTAGGATTTAACGGCTCGGCCCGAGGGAAGCCTTGCCGCGATCCCGTGCTTGTCGACCCCGGAAGAATCGGCCCACGGGCAAGCCGAAATCCGAGGCTCACGGCTGTTTAGGCCGCGAGAGCGTAGTTGTCGTCGTTGGCAACTATCTTTGAATGCAGCGTTGTTTACGAGGTCACTGCACCTCGGCATGCACCTCCGGTTTCGCGATCCACGTCGAAGCCATGTCGCCCCCGTGGAATCGGGTGGACCACGCGCATGGCCCACTCGCGCCATTCTATGCTTCCGGCGCGCATCTGACCATATGGGGGCGCGCGGCGGCCGGATCAAGCGTCACACGGGCGCCCGCGCGAGACGCCGATTGCCGCCGCAATGTGGCTTTCGCGGGGGCCGGGGCAGTATCATGCGCGCCCTTCACGAGTTTCCCGTCACGCCAGCTGGAGGGGGTCGATGCTCTGCCTGCCCGGGGCCGCCGCACTGTCCGAGTTTCGTCTGGCCAAGTACCACGGACAGGTGGAGAGGCTGCTCCCCGACGTGGACAGCATCGAGGCCTTCCATCTGCACTTCGTCGACACCGCGCGGGCGTTGACCGACGAAGAACGAGAGCAGCTCGAGCAGCTGCTGGACTACGGCGAGAGTGAGCCGGTCACGGACCTGGAGGGAGTGACCCTGGTCGTCCTGCCGCGACCCGGAACGGTTTCGCCCTGGTCCTCCAAGGCCACGGACATCCTGCACAACTGCGGCCTCGACGCCGTGAACCGCGTCGAGCGCGGCACGGCCTGGCGCATCGAGACGGCAGGCGAGGGCCTCATCGGCGCAGAGGATGCTGCCCCTTTGGCGCACCTGCTCCACGACCGCATGACCGAGGCGGTCGTCGCGCATCCGCGCGATGCAGAGGCCCTGTTCGCGCACCACGAGCCGGAACGGCTCACGACCGTACCGCTCACCGCCGACGGCAGGGAGGCGCTGGAGCGGGCCAACGCCACGCTCGGCCTGGCGCTGGCACCCGACGAGATCGACTACCTGGCGGCGCGCTACGTCGACCTCGGCCGCGACCCGACGGACGTCGAGCTCATGATGTTCGCGCAGGCGAACTCGGAACACTGCCGTCACAAGATCTTCCGGGCATCGTGGACGATCGACGGCGAGGAGGAGGAGCACTCGCTGTTCGATCACATCCGCGCCAGCTACGGCGCGACGCCGGGCGGCATTCTTTCGGCGTACAAGGACAACGCGGCAGTGCTCGAAGGGGCATCCGCTGCACGGCGGTTCCTTCCCGATCCGGTGACGCGACGCTATGTGGCGGTCGTGGAATCCGCGCCCATCCAGATCAAGGTCGAAACCCACAACCACCCGACGGCGATCTCGCCGTTCCCGGGCGCGGCGACGGGAGCCGGTGGCGAAATCCGCGACGAGGCGGCGACCGGCACCGGGGCGCGCTCGAAGGCCGGACTATGTGGCTTTTCGGTGTCGAACCTGCGCATCCCGGGGTTCGAGCAGCCATGGGAAGCGGACCACGGCCGGCCGGAGCGCATCGCCTCGGCCCTGCAAATCATGATCGAGGGGCCGGTCGGGGCCGCCGCGTTCAACAACGAATTCGGCCGGCCCAACATCTGTGGCTACTTCCGGACCTACGAGCAGTCGATCCCGCGCGATGGCGGCTCCGAGCTGCGCGGGTACCACAAGCCGATCATGATCGCCGGTGGCCTGGGCAACGTACGCCCGATGCACGTGGAGAAGAAGGCGTTGCCCGAACGTGCTCTGGTTATCGTCCTGGGCGGGCCGGCCATGCGCATCGGGCTCGGTGGCGGCGCCGCCTCCTCGGTGGCGAGCGGGGCCAGCGAAGCGGATCTGGACTTCGCTTCCGTGCAGCGCGGCAACCCGGAGATGCAGCGGCGGGCGCAGGAGGTCATCGACCGCTGCAGCGCGCTCGGCGACGATAGCCCCGTGCTGTCGATCCACGACGTCGGCGCCGGCGGCCTGTCGAACGCGATCCCCGAGATCCTCGACGACGCGGGCATGGGCGGCACGCTCGAGTTGCGCGAGATCCCGAACGACGAGCACGGCATGTCGCCGCTGGCGATCTGGTGCAACGAGTCGCAGGAACGCTATGTCCTCGCGATCGCGCCGGATCAGCGTGGGCGCTTCGCGGCGTTGTGCGCGCGCGAGCGCTGCCCCTGGGCGGCCGTGGGCGAGGCGACCGCGGCGCCCCATCTGCGCGTGACGGACCGCGAGCTCGGCGAGACACCCGTGGACATACCGATGGAGCTGCTGCTCGGCAAGCCGCCGCAAATGCATCGCGACGTGCGGCGCCGGGCCGGAGCCACCACCGCGTTCGACAGCGCGGCCGTGGACTTTGCCGAGGCGGCGTGGCGCGTGCTGCGGTTGCCGGCCGTGGCGAGCAAGGAGTTCCTCATCACGATCGCCGACCGTACCGTGGGCGGCCTGATCGCGCGCGATCCGATGGTGGGGCCGCGCCAGGTTCCGGTGGCCGACTGCGGCGTGACGATCACCGATTTCACCGGCTGCGCGGGCGAGGCGATGGCCATGGGCGAGCGCACGCCGATCGCCGTGGCGGATGGACCGGCGGCGGGGCGCATGGCCGTCGGCGAGGTCGTCACGAACATCGCGGCCGCGCCAATCGCCCGCCTGTCGGATGTGCGCCTGTCGGCCAACTGGATGGCGGCCACGGGGGAAGGCGGTGATGACGCGGCCCTGTTCGACACCGTCCGCAGCGTCGGCGCCGAGCTGTGTCCGGCGCTGGGGCTGGCGATCCCGGTGGGCAAGGATTCGCTGTCGATGCAGTCCGTCTGGAGCGACGGGGACGGTGAGCATCGCATGCGTGCGCCGCTGTCGCTCATCGTCTCGGGATTCGCCCCGGTTACCGACGTGCGCCGCGCGCTCACGCCGGAGCTGCGCACCCGCGCGGGGCAGACGCAGCTGCTGCTGGTCGACCTCGGCGGTGGTGCCAACCGGCTCGGCGGCAGCGCGCTGGCGCAGGTCCATGGCACGGTCGGCCGCGCGGTGCCCGATGTCGACGATCCGGCACTGCTGGCGGGCCTGTTCGCCGCGGTCCAGGAGCTCAACGAGGCCGGCCTGCTGCTCGGCTATCACGATCGCTCGGATGGCGGGGTGTTCGCCACGCTGTGCGAGATGGCATTCGCCGGCAACTGCGGGCTCGATATCGAACTGGACGCCCTCGGCGCCGACGCGGCGGCCGCCGCATTCACCGAGGAGCTCGGTGCGGTGCTGCAGATCGAGGCCGGGCGGCACACCGAGGTGGACGCCGTGCTGGATCGCCACGGGCTGGCGGCGGTCACGCACGCGATCGGGACGCCTTCCGACGATGACCGCGTGCGCCTGCGCCATGGCGACGCCGTGGTGTTCGAGGCGGAGCGCGCCGCGCTGCACGCCGCCTGGCACGAGACGAGCTACCGTCTGCAGGCGCTGCGCGACAACCCCGAATGCGCGGACGAGCACAACGAGATCATAGTGCGCGGTGACGATCCCGGGCTGGTCCCGCGCCTCGGGTTCGATCCCGCGGAGGACGTCGCCGCACCATTCATCGCGGCGGGCGTGCGCCCGCCGGTGGCCATCCTGCGCGAGCAGGGCGTGAACGGGCAGGTCGAGATGGCCGCGGCGTTCGAACGGGCCGGGTTCGACAGCATCGACGTGCACATGAGCGACATCATTCGCGGCGAAGTGTCGCTGGCGGACTACCGCGGCATCGTCGCCTGCGGCGGCTTCTCTTACGGCGACGTGCTCGGCGGCGGTGGCGGCTGGGCGCGCTCGATCCTGTACAACGAGCGCGCGCGCGACGAGTTCGAGGGATTCTTCGGGCGCGACGATACGTTCGCGCTCGGCGTGTGCAACGGCTGCCAGATGATGGCCCAGCTGCACGAGCTGATCCCCGGAACGGAGGGGTGGCCTCGGTTCGTGCGCAATGCGTCCGAGCAGTTCGAGGGGCGACTCGTCCAGGTGGAGGTGATGCCGTCGCCCTCGATGTTCCTGCAGGGGATGGAGGGCTCGCGGCTGCCGATCGCGGTGGCCCACGGCGAAGGTCGGCCGACCTGGGGCGGGGGCGGTCCGCCGACACTGGATCAGGTCGCACTGCGCTACGTCGATCCGTGGGGCCAGGCGACGGAGACCTATCCCTGGAACCCGAATGGCGCACCCTGCGGCGTCGCCGGTCTGAGCAGCGGCGATGGCCGCTTCACCATCATGATGCCGCACCCGGAGCGGGTCTTTCGGACCGTGCAGCATTCCTGGCATCCGTCCGATTGGGGTGAGGACGCGCCCTGGATGCGCATGTTCCGCAACGCGCGTCGCTGGCTCGGCTAGGACGCCGCGCCCGGCGGGAACTCCATCCCGCCGAGCGTGGTCGAGGGGAGGCGAGGCGCTGACGGCCGCGCCCTCTCTTGTGATCGTTTTGCACGTTTTTTAGGATGTCCACATGTACGTCAGCGCCGAAGCACTCGGACCGAAGAGCGGCAATTCCCTGCTGGAAGCCGGTGCGGACGAGGTGCTGATGCCCTGTATCGGTGCGCTCGAGGACGCGATCGACAAGGCCGCGCGCGTCAGCGGGCCGGTTACGGTGCACACGCCTGCGAATCGGGCCGAGGATCCAGCGGCGCTGGCGCGCCGCCTGCGCGACCATGGCATCGACAGCGTGCTCGCGGTCTCCGGCAACCCGGGCCACGGGCGCGGGACGCGCACTCTCTACGAGCTGATCCCCCGTCTGCGCGAGCAGGGGATTCACGTGTCCGTGGGCGCGTATCCCGAGGATTACTTCACGCGCACCAGCCGGGCGCACCGGGCGAAGAGTGCGTCGATCCTCGTCGACAAGCAGGCGGCCGGGGCGGATCGCGTCATCACGCAGGCCAGTTTCGACACCGAGAACCTGCGCAAGTGGCTCGAGGTCCTGCGCTCACGCGGTGTCACGGTCCCGGTGCAGGTCGGGGTCATGGCCCACGTGCCGCGCAAGACCCTGGGCAAGTTCCTCCGCGACGCGCGCGCGGAGATCCTGTCGCATCCGCGCCTGCAGCTGGCCAACCGGCCCAATCTGGACCTGCTTTTCCGCATGCTGCGTTCGCAGATGCCGAGCCCCGAGGGGTTCATCCGGACAGTGGCATCGATGCCCGAAATGGGCCGCCACGACGGATTCCATGTATTCTCGTACGGGGCGGATGTAACGCCGATGATAGAGGCGGCTAAGGCGTCCGGGCCGCCGCGGCAGTCGTCGCCTGCGCCTCGTGCGGACCAGGTGACCTGAACGATCGGAGGGCGCATCCATGGCTCGCATCCTGTACGAACTCGCCGGGGCGGACGAGCACTGCCGCTTCAGCCAGCACTGCTGGCGCGTGCGTCTCGCATTGCACCGCAAGGGGCTCGACTACGAAGGCCGGCCGTGGCGCTTCACGGAGAAGGACGAGATCGCCTTCGCCGGCACGACGAAGGTTCCGGTCCTGGTCGACGGCGACCGGACGATCCACGATTCCTGGTCGATCCTGGAGTACCTCGAGGACAACTACCCGCAGGGGCCGACATTGTTCGGCGGGCCCGATGCGCGCGCAGAGGTGGCGTTCTTCCGTCACTGGACGGAGCGCGTGGTCCACGCCGGGCTCGGTCCGATGATCGTGCACGCCATCTGGGAGCGCCTGCACGACAAGGATCGCGAGTATTTTCGGCGCACGCGGGAGGAACGCTTCGGCAAGACGCTGGAGGAGCTGGAAGCCGAGCGCCCCGAGCGCATCGGCGCGTTCCGGCAGTCGCTCGCGCCGCTGCGTGCGACGCTGGAGGGCCAGCCGTACATCGCGGGCGCCGAGCCGCGCGTGCCGGACCTGCTCGTCTACGCGGCCTTCCTGTGGGTGCGCCACGGCTCGGACCTGGAGCCGCTCGCGGAGGGTGACGCCGTAGCCGCCTGGCGCGACCGCATGGATGCCGACTTCCGCGACGCCTGAGCCGGCGCCGGCGAGCGCTCGGCGAGACGCGCCGCGGTTTCCCGCCGCTCCCGGCACCGGCCGGGAGCGCACGCTCACACGAACGCGGAGACCGGATTCATGTCGCACAAGCCGATCGAGCTGTACTACTGGCCGACTCCCAACGGCTGGAAGATCTCCATCATGCTCGAGGAGCTGGGCCTGCCCTACGAGGTGCGCAAGATCGACATCACGCAGGGCGACCAGTTCGAGCCGTCGTTCCTGCGCATCAGCCCGAACAACAAGATGCCGGCCATCGTCGATCCCGAAGGCCCCGGCGGCGAGCCGTTCGCGCTGTCCGAGTCCGGCGCGATCCTGATCTATCTCGCCGAGAAGACCGGCAAGCTGATGCCGCACGAGCCCGCGGATTACTATCACATGCTGCAGTGGCTGATGTTCCAGATGGGCCACCTGGGGCCGATGGCGGGCCAGGCGCACCACTTCCGCAATTACGCGCCCGAGAAGATCGACTACGCCATTCAGCGCTACACCAACGAGGTGCATCGCATCTACAACGTGATGGAGCGGCGCCTGGGCGAGACGGAGTTCCTGGCCGGTGACGAATACTCGATCGTCGACATCGCCTGCTGGCCGTGGGTCAAGCCTTACGAAAACCAGGGCCAGGACATCGACGAGTTCCCGAACCTGAAGCGCTGGTTCGAGGCGATCGGGGCCCGCCCGGCGGTCCAGCGCGGCGTCGAGCTGATGGCCGAAGCCCGGAGCTCGGGCAAGTCGGGGCAGGGCTTCGACAAGAAGGCGCAGGAAGTGCTGTTCGGCAGCACGCAGTACCAGAAGCACTGAACGGAGCGTTCCGCGTGGCGACGGCGGATGATGTGCGGGCGTACCTGGACCGGGTAGCGGCCTCCGGCGATACGGTGACGTACCAGGAGGCCGCGCGTGACCTGGCCATCCCGGCGCCGCACAGCATTCACAAGCTCACGCAGCTCCTCGAACAGATCATGGAAGACGACGCGGCGGCCGGTAGCCCGCTGCGGGCGGCGCTGATCATCAGCCGCACGCGGCAGGGGCTGCCGGCACCGGGTTTCTTCGCACGCGCCCGCGCGCTCGGGCGCTACGACGGGGCCGAGCGCGGAGCCGAGGCGGCCGCGTTCCACGAGCGCGAGCTGGCGGCGGTCTGGGCCCGAATGCAGCGCACTTGATCTGCCTCAACGCGGGGGCCTTGCCATGGCGCCCGTCCGGTCTAGACTGGAACAGGCGCGATGGTCGCGGGGTGCGCGGCCGGCGTCGACCGGGAGGCATCATGTTCGAACGAATCGTTGTGGCCGTTGACGGGTCCGATCACGCGGTCAAGGCGGCCGGCGTCGCCGGCGACCTCGCCGAGAAGTACGGATCCGAGGTCATCCTGCTGCACGTCATCGACCGCTCGCACTTGTCCGAGGCCGAAGAGCACATGGCCGAGGTAGAGCACGTTGCGCAACGCGGCAGGGGAGATCCGCCCTGGGTCGCCAACGTGCCGGCCGAGCTGGCGGCGATGCTGCAGCCGCGCGAGACGACGAATCAGCGCGACCGGATGCTGGGATACCTGGCGGACAAGGTCGTCAAGGCCGCGACGGAGCAGCTGGAAGCGCATGGTGTCGCCGAGGGACGCATCCGCATCCTGTTCAAGAACGGCCACCCCGTGAAACGCACTCTCGAGACGGTGGAGCAGGAAAAGGCCGATCTCCTCGTCACGGGGAGCCGCGGGGTGTCCGACGTGGCCGGCACCTTCGCCGGCAGTGTCTCGCACCGGGTGATGCACCTCGCGCCCTGCAGCGTCATCACGGTGAAGTGATGCGGCCCGCACAAAACGGGTGAAATCGGCGATGAAGCGTTGACCGGGCGGGGGCTCGTTGCTACATTGCGCAACCTCGCAAGAGGCGCGTAGCTCAGCTGGTTAGAGCACCACCTTGACATGGTGGGGGTCGTTGGTTCGAATCCAATCGCGCCTACCAGACGCATGGGCCAGCGTCGTGGAGCCCCACACGCTGGCCTTTTTGTTGTGACTGATCCGAAAGCCGGCAAGGCCACGGTTACAGCCTTGGAATCAGTCCTGACTCGGCAAGTGGCCTTTCGTAGGGGTCACCACTGGAGGCAGCATGCCCGAGATTATCCTGCCGGACGGCAGCCGCCGTCAGTACGATCATTCCGTGACCGTGGCCGATGTGGCCGCCGACATCGGCGCCGGCCTGGCCAGGGCGGCCATCGGCGGGCGGGTCGACGGCCAGCTGGTGGATACGGACTACCCGATCGACCACGACGCGCGGCTCGAGATCGTCACCGCGAAGGATGACGACGGCCTGCACATGATCCGTCATTCGACCGCCCACCTGATGGCGCAGGCCGTCAAGCAGCTCTATCCCGAGGCCCGGGTCACGATCGGCCCGGTGGTCGAGGACGGCTTCTATTACGACTTCGCCTGCGAGCGCACCTTCACGCCCGAGGACCTCGAGAAGATCGAGGACCGCATGCAGGAGCTCGTCAAGGAGGACTACCCGATCACGCGCGAGGTGGTCAGCCGCGAGGAGGCCGAGCGGCTGTTCCGCGAGAAGGGCGAGGACTACAAGGTCCGGATCATCGAGGACATCCCCGAGGGCGAGGAGATCAAGCTTTACCGCCAGGGCGATTTCGTCGACCCGTGCCGCGGCCCGCACGTCCCGAGCACGGGACGACTCGGGGCCTTCAAGCTGACCAAGCTGGCCGGCGCCTACTGGCGTGGCGACCCGAACAACGAGATGCTCCAGCGCATCTACGGGACCGCCTGGCCCGACCGCAAGCAGCTCAAGGGCTACCTCCAGCGCATCGAGGAGGCGGCGAAGCGTGACCACCGGAAGCTCGGCCGCCAGCTGGACCTGTTCCATTTCCAGGAAGACGCGCCGGGTATGGTCTTCTGGCACGAGCGGGGCTGGCAGCTCTACCGCGTGATCGAGGACTACATGCGTGCGCGCCAGCGAGAGTACGGCTACCACGAGGTGCACACCCCGCAGATTCTCGACCGCAGCCTGTGGGAGAAATCGGGGCACTGGGCCAAGTTCCGCGACGGCATGTTCTTCACCCAGGCGGAAGAGCACGACTACGCGATCAAGCCCATGAACTGCCCGGGCCACGTGCAGTTGTTCAACCAAGGGCTGAAGAGCTACCGCGATCTGCCGCTCAAACTCGCGGAGTTCGGCATCGTGCACCGCTACGAGCCGTCGGGCACGCTGCACGGGCTGATGCGGGCGCGCCGCTTCACCCAGGACGACGCCCACGTCTTTTGCACCGAGGACCAGCTGCAGCAGGAGATCGCCGAGCTGATCGAGATGACCCTCAAGGTCTACTCGGATTTCGGCTTCGAGGACATCGACATCGCGCTGTCCACCCGCCCGGACGAGCGCGTCGGCTCGGACGAGGCCTGGGACAAGGGCGAGGCCGCGCTGCAGCAGGCACTCGACGCCTACGGGCTCGAGTGGCGGCTGCAGCCCGGCGAGGGCGCGTTCTACGGGCCCAAGATCGAGTTCGTGCTCAAGGACTGCCTCGAGCGCCGCTGGCAGTGCGGCACCATCCAGGTCGACTTCTCGATGCCCGGGCGGCTCGACGCGAGCTACATCGACGAGCACGGCGAGAGGCAGGTGCCGGTGATGATCCACCGGGCCATCTTCGGCTCGATGGAGCGCTTCATCGGCATCCTGATCGAGCACACCGAAGGCAAGCTGCCGCTCTGGCTCGCGCCGGTGCAGGCGGCGGTCCTGAACATCACGGACGCCCAGGCCGAGCGCGCCCGCGCGGTCGAGGATGCCCTGAAAAAGCAGGGAATCCGGGCAGTTGCCGACTTGAGGAACGAGAAGATCGGCTATAAAATCCGCGAGCACACGCTCCAGCGAGTCCCGTACATGCTGATCGTCGGAGAACGGGAGCTGGAGACCGGAGCCGTGGCTGTGCGCACCCGCGACGGCCGGGATCTGGGGAGCCGCCCGCTGGAGCAGGTGGTCTCGGACCTGGTCGAGGAGAGCGCGAGCCGCGGTCGTTTCGTTTTGGAGGGTTCCTAATATCGCTCACGAGAAGAAAAACCGGAAGAACGAACAGATCGAGGCATCCGAGGTGCGTCTGATCGACGCCGAGGGTGAGCAGGTCGGTATCGTTCCTCTGGAGCAGGCGCTCGAGAAGGCCCGGGAAGACGGCCTGGATCTCGTGGAAGTCGTGCCGAACGCGGAGCCGCCGGTATGTCGCGTGATGGACTACGGCAAGTTCCGCTTCGAGCAGAGCAAGAAGAAGAACGCGGCGCGCAAGAAGACCAAGCAGATCCAGCTCAAGGAAGTGAAGTTCCGGCCCGGGACCGAAGAGGGCGACTACAAGGTCAAGCTGCGCAACCTGCAGAAGTTCCTTGAGCAGGGTGACAAGACGAAGGTGACGCTCCGCTTCCGCGGCCGCGAGATGGCTCATCGCGACATCGGCGCCCGGTTGCTGGAGCGCGTGAAGGACGATCTCTCCGAGATCGCGACGGTCGAGCAGTTCCCGAAGCTGGAAGGCCGTCAGATGATCATGGTGCTGGCACCGCGCAAGCACTGAGCCACACCATGCGACAGGGCGCGCAAGGGCGCCCATCCCCGAGCCGCAGTGGCTCTCCGACTCGGCCGGGGCACCGATACGACGAACGGGAGTGAGACCATGCCCAAGATGAAGACCAACCGGGGCGCCGCGAAGCGCTTCGGCAAGACCGCCAGCGGGCGGTTCAAGCACAAGCAGTCGCACCTGCGGCACATCCTGACGAAGAAGAACCCCAAGCGGAAGCGCAAGCTGCGCATGGGGGACATCATCGACGATCGCGACGAGCGTCACGTTCGCCGCATGCTGCCGTACGCCTGAGGAGATAGATCATGGCACGAGTCAAGAGGGGTGTGACTGCCCACGCGCGCCACAAGAAGGTCCTCGACAAGGCGAAGGGCTATTACGGCGCGCGTCGCAAGACCTACCGCACCGCGAACCAGGCCGTTACCAAGGCTGGCCAGTACGCCTACCGCGACCGCCGCCAGCGCAAGCGCCAGTTCCGGCGCCTGTGGATTGCGCGCATCAACGCGGCGGCGCGCGAGTTCGGCCTGTCGTACAGCCGCATGATCAACGGCCTCAAGCAGGCCGAGGTCGAGGTGGACCGCAAGGTCCTGGCCGATCTCGCCGTGCACGACAAGGCCGCATTCGGTGCGCTGGCCGAGAAGGCGAAGGCCGGCCTCGAGAGCTGATCCCGCCGGACCCGGGCCATCGCTGTCCGGCCCGGGTCCATCTCCGTCCGCTCACGCGGCGACCAGCCGATCTGGATGAACGTGGCGCACGACCTGGACCAAAGCATCGCCGCGGCCGAGAAGGCCGTCGAGGAGGCACCCGACCTCGACGCACTCGATCGCGTGCGAGTCGAGTACCTCGGCAAGAAGGGGGTGCTCACGCGCCAGTTGAAGGCGCTGGGCCAGTTGTCGGCCGAGGAGCGCCCGGCGGCCGGGCAGAAGATCAACCAGGCCAAGCAGCGGCTGTTCGAACGCATCGAGCAGCGGCGGCGCGCGCTGGCGGACGCCGCGCTCGACGCGCGCATCGCCAGCGAGGCGATCGACGTCACGCTGCCCGGCCGTGGCACGGGGCGGGGCGGCATCCATCCCGTCAGCCGGACGCTGCGCCGGATCGAGTCCCTGCTCGGGGAGCTCGGTTTCAGCGTGGCGGAAGGGCCCGAGGTCGAGGACGACTATCACAACTTCGAGGCCCTCAATATCCCCGCCGATCACCCGGCGCGGGCGATGCACGACACCTTCTATTTCGCGGACGGCCGCGTGCTGCGCACACACACGTCGCCGGTACAGGTCCGGGTCATGGAGCAGCAGGCGCCTCCGCTCCGGATCATCGCGCCGGGCCGTGTCTACCGCTGCGATTCCGACCTGACGCACACGCCGATGTTCCACCAGGTCGAGGGGCTGCTCGTCGACCGCGAGGTCTCGTTCGCCGACCTCATGGGGCACCTCGAGGAGTTCCTGCAGCGTTTCTTCGAGCGCGAGGACCTCGCCATCCGGTTCCGCCCGTCGTACTTCCCGTTCACGGAACCCTCCGCGGAGGCCGACATCCAGTGCGTGATGTGTGGTGGACAGGGCTGTCGCGTCTGCGGCCACAGCGGCTGGATCGAGATCCTGGGCTGCGGCATGGTCCACCCGGCGGTATTCGAGCACGTCGGCGTCGACAACGAGGAGTGGACCGGATACGCGTTCGGCATGGGCGTGGAGCGGCTCGCCATGCTGCGCTACGGGGTGAACGATCTGCGCCTGTTCTTCGAGAACGACCTGCGTTTCCTGAAACAGTTTTCCTGACCGGGACACGAACGCATGCGGTTCCCCGAACAATGGCTGCGCGAGTGGGTAGACCCTGCCGCCGACATCGATGACCTCTGCGAGCAGTTGACGCTGCTGGGTCTCGAGGTCGACAGCGTCGAGACGGCCGCGCCCGCGTTCGACGGCGTGGTGATCGGGCGCATCGTCGCGGTCGAGCCGCATCCGCAGGCGGACAAGCTAAGCGTGTGCCGGGTCGATGACGGCAGCGGCGCCGAGCACCGCGTCGTGTGCGGCGCGCCCAACGCGGAAGCCGGCCTGCATGCGCCGTTCGCGCGCGTCGGTGCGCGGCTCCCCGACGGCACGGAAATCCGCCAGGCGAAGCTGCGCGGTGTCGAGTCGGCCGGCATGCTGTGCTCGGCGCTCGAGCTCGGTATCTCCGACGCCGGCGCCGGCCTGCTGGACCTCGGCCCGGATGCCCCGGTGGGCGAGGACCTGCGCACCTGGGCCCGGCTGGACGACGGCATCATCGAGATCGACCTGACGCCGAATCGTGGTGACTGCCTGTCGATTCGCGGGCTGGCGCGGGAGGTGGGCGCGTTGCACGGCATTGTGCCGTCGGGGCCCGACCTGACGCCGGTCGCAGCGCGGCGCCAGGATGCCTTTCCGGTCTGGCTGGCCGCTCCAGAAGCCTGTCCGCGCTACGGCGGTCGGGTAATCCGCGGCGTCAACGCCGGCGCGCGGACGCCGACGTGGCTGGCCGAGCGCCTGACGCGCTCCGGCATACGGCCGATCTCGCCGGTCGTGGACATCACCAACTACGTCATGCTCGAGCTCGGCCAGCCGATGCACGCGTTCGATCTCGAGGCACTGAGCGAGGCGATCGAGGTTCGCTGGGCCAAGCCGGGCGAGACACTGACACTGCTCGACGAGCGGTCGGTGGAGTTGGACGACGAGACGCTGGTGATCGCGGACGCCAACGGTCCCGTCGCGCTGGCCGGTGTCATGGGCGGGCAGAAGACCGCTGTCTCCGCGCACACGACCGACATATTCCTGGAAAGCGCCTGTTTCCTGCCCCGCGCGATGGCGGGTCGGGCACGGCGCTATGCCGCGCATTCGGAATCCTCGCACCGGTTCGAGCGCGGTGTCGATCCGGAGCTCGCCTTGAGCGCGATCGAGCGCGCGACGGCCCTGATCGTCGAGATCTGCGGCGGCGAGCCCGGGCCGGCGCACGACACGGTCGAACCCGCGCATCTGCCCACGCGCGAGGCGATCACGCTGCGCGCCGACCGCCTGCAGCGCATGCTGGGCTTCGCTCCGGACGCCTCCGAGGTCCGCCGGGTGCTCGAGAGCCTGGGCCTGGCCGTCGAGGCCGCGGCGGATGGCTGGCGGGCGACGCCGCCGAGCTGGCGTCACGACCTCGCGATCGAGGCCGACCTGGTCGAGGAGATCGCTCGGCTGCACGGCTACAATCGGGCGCCGCGGACCCACCCGTTGCATGCGCCGCGAATCCCGGAACGCCCCGAAACGCGCCGGTCGGCCGACGATCTGCGCGACGTCCTCGTCGAGCGGGACTACACCGAGGCCGTTACCTACAGCTTCGTCGACAGTCGCCTGCAGGCGCTGCTCGATCCCGATGCCACCGCGCTGCCGCTCGCGAACCCGATCGCCTCGGACATGGACGTGATGCGCACGCAATTGTGGGCCGGCCTGCTGCGGACCCTCCAGCACAACCGCAACCGGCAGCAGGAGCGCGTGCGGCTGTTCGAGCTCGGCCGCCGCTTCCGCACGGGCGAATCGGGCGAGCTGGAGCAGGAAGACGTCCTCGGCGGGCTCGCGGCCGGCCCGGCTTGGCCCGAGCAGTGGGGCGGCACTGCGCGGCCGGTCGACTTCTTCGACGTGAAGGGGGACCTCGAGGGGCTGTTGGCCGCGGCGGGGCCCGGGCGATTCGCGTTCGAGGCGGCCCAGCATCCCGCACTGCACCCTGGACAGGCGGCGCGGGTGGTGGCCGACGGCGCGCCTGCCGGCTGGATCGGAACGCTGCATCCGCGCCTCCAGGCGGAGCTCGATCTCGATGTCGCGCCGATCCTGTTCGAGCTGCGGCAGGAGCCACTTTGCCGCGGCACCCTGCCCGCATTCCGGCCGGTGTCGCGTTACCCGGCGATCCGACGCGATCTGGCCGTGATCGTGGACGAAAGCCTGCCCGCCGCGGCCGTGCTGGAGACCGCGCGCAAGGCCGCGCCAAGGGAGCTGCGAGACTCGTTCGTGTTCGACGTGTACCGTGGCAAGGGCGTCGATTCCGGTCGAAAAAGTCTCGCTTTAGGCTTGATTTTGCAGGGGTTATCGCGCACGCTTACCGACGATGAGGTGGAGGACGCCACCGCGCGAATCCTGTCGAGCCTCAGGGATACCCACGGAGCGACGTTGCGGGAGTAGCCGATGGCACTCACCAAGGCGCGGATGGCGGAAACGCTGTTCGAGGAGCTGGGCCTCAACAAGCGCGAGGCCAAGGAACTGGTCGAACTCTTCTTCGAGGAGATCCGCGACACGCTCGCGTCCGGTGATGACGTGAAGCTGTCGGGTTTCGGCAATTTCGTGCTCCGGACGAAGAACCAGCGTCCGGGCCGGAATCCCAAGACGGGCGAAGAAATCCCCATTTCCGCCCGGCGCGTGGTAACGTTCCGTCCGGGGCAGAAACTGAAGGCGCGGGTGGAAGCGTATGCTGGAACCCAGCAATAACAGCGAGCTCGCCCCGATCCCGAACAAACGGTACTTCACCATCGGTGAGGTCAGCGAGCTCTGTGCCGTCAAACCGCACGTCCTGCGCTACTGGGAACAGGAGTTCCCGGACCTCAAACCGGTCAAGCGCCGCGGCAACCGCCGCTACTATCAGCGTCACGACGTGATGCTCATTCGCCAGATTCGCAGCCTGCTGTACGAACAGGGCTTCACCATCGGTGGCGCGCGTCAGCAGCTGGCGGGTGAAGGCGCCAAGGAAGACGTCTCCCAGAGCCAGCAGGTGATCCGCCAGCTACGTGCCGAGCTGGAAGGCCTGCTCAAGGTCCTCAAGGGCTGATCGAAATCATCCGCGGAGCGGGTTCCCTTCACCCGGTCGTTCCGCTATCCTTGCGCGTTCGTGTCGGGGCGTAGCGCAGCCTGGTAGCGCACCTGCATGGGGCGCAGGAGGTCGGAGGTTCAAATCCTCTCGCCCCGACCATTATTCCCTCTCGTTCCTTCCGTTTTTCGCCGTTTCCGGATTCCGCCAGGTCTCGGTCCGCCGCGGCGGTCATTGGTCCCGTAGGAGCAGGCTTGCCCGCCAATGGCCTGTCGGTTGCCCGGATACCGATTTCCTTGTCCTCGCGCCGTCAGAACGGCTGCAGGCGGAAGCGCCGCATGCCTATGACAAGTCCGATTACGGCAAGGAGCAGGGTGTAGGCGTCACCGCGGCGAAAGTAGAACTTGTCGGCCCAGGTCACGCGCGCTTCCGGGTGTCCCTTGGCCGGCGGTAGCACCCGCGGGACCCATCCCCACTCGGCGGGCCCGATGAGCACGCGGTTCCAGGTGATGTCGTCGTGGTCGGCCACGTCGGCCAGCAGCATGAGCTCGCCACGTTCCACCGAGAGCAGGTGCTCCGCGTCCAGCGCGGGGCGCGCCCGGACGTCCACGCGCTCGGCGCGCACCTCCACGAACAGGTGCTCGGAGGCGTAGAGGGGCTTGCTCCACCAATCCGTCTGTCCGACCCAGGGCACCAGGGCCACGGCCGTGCCCAGCAGCAGCCCGATCGTCAGGCCCGCGCCGCCCTGGACGACGCGCAGGGTCCAGAGGGGCAGGGTGCGTATTCGGCTCAGCGCCCAGGTGAGGCCCACGAGCGTGATGGTCCCGGCGAGCGGCACGTACCAGTGCTGCTGCATGGCGCGCACGGGATTGAGCGCCAGCAGAGCCACCCACTCCCAGTCGGACACGATATAGCGCCCGTACCAGAGGTACAGCAGATAAAGCCCGAGCAGCCCGAACAGAGCGTAGATGGCGACCGCGGTCTTCTGGGGCGCGGCAAGCGGCAGCAGGCTTTCCAGGCGCACGCCGGCGCTGTGGTCCGCGCAGGCCGACCAGTCGCATTCCCAGACGGGCACGGTGCGCCGCTTGCCCTTGGCACGGAAATCCGTGCGCTTCGACAGTGCGTACGCCGTCCTGTCGAGCGCCACCGCCATCGAGCCGGACAGCAGGATCTGGTCGCCGTGGGCCAGGCCCTCGATTCGGGCGGCGACGTTGACGACGTCGCCGAACACGTCGTTGCGCTCGACCACGGCCGTGCCGGTGTGCATGCCGATGCGGATGTGCAGGTCGAACTCGGGGTCGTCGCGCCGGCGTGCCGCAAGCACCTGCTGCATGGCGACGGCGGCGCGCAGTGCATCCTCCGGCCGCCGGAACACGGCCATGATCGAGTCGCCGATGGTCTTGATGATGCGGCCGCGGTGATGCCGGACGACGGGGAAGGTCAGGCGGTTGTGCCGGTCGATCATCAGCCGGCCCTGGAGATCACCGTGACGGTCCCAGTAGCGCGTCGAGCCCTCGATGTCGGTGAACAGGACGGTCACCTCGCGCCGGGCGCGCAGGATGTACCGGGACAGCAGGGCAGCGACGGGGCCTGGTGCGTGCATGGGGGACCGAGCAGTGCGAGCGCCCGACTGTACTACAGTGCCGCGGCGACGTGCAGCGCGGACTTGCCCGCGATGCGGCCCGATCCTACCTTGTCGAGTGTCGACACGGGAGAGATCGATGGCAGACGAATCGGACATCCAGCGGCGGCTGCGGGAACTGCAGCGGCAGATGGGGCGTCTCCAGGAGTCCCAGCAGGAACTGGAGCGCTCCCTCGAGGAAATCGATCATCGTGCCCGCCATGTATCCGACCGGCTGGAACGTGCGGGCGGCACCGACCGAGCGGCCGAGGGCGAACGCTCGCAGCTACGCGCCAACCGCACGCGCAACCAGGCCGAATGGGATTCCAACGAGCAGCGCCTGCAGCGGCTCCGCGAGGAGACCGGCGAGCTCGAGCAGCAGATTCGGCGCCTCCGCGGCGGGTCGTGAGGCGCCCGGTCGCGGGCGGGTCAGGTCGCGGCAACCGCCTGCAGCAAGGAATCCACGCCGACGTCGGGGCGCTCCAGGGCGAGCACCGCCCGCTCGATCGTGTCCGTCCGCTCGGCTCCGATCCATGGTGTGGCATAGCGGCGGAATTTCTCCACGATCGCGGTGCGGTCCATTGGGTCGCCCGGCACCCCGCGCGGCTCCGTCGGATCCGATGCGAAGCGCGTGCCGTCTTCGAGGGTGACGGTCACGTCGGCCAGTCGCTGGTCCGGAAAGCGCGCGTTGTACTCGTCGCGCTCGACTACCTCGATGCGCTCGAGCAGGCGCGCCACCTCGGGGTTCTCCAGCCCGTCGCCGGCGACCTCTTCCGGGCCCACCGCGCCACGAAGCAGGGCGGCGGCCACCGGGAAGCACAGCGAGTACTGCGCGATCTCGGTGGTCGCGGGCAGGCCGCGGGCCAGGCGCGATGCCTCGTGGAACGTGGCGATCGACACCGAGCGGATGCGCTTCGGGTCGAATCCTTTCTGTCGCCTCAGTTGCAGTGCGGCGTTGATGGCGGGCTGTGCCCAGTAGCATACGGGGTGGGGCTTCACGTACTGCTCCGCCACCAGCCAGCGCTGCCCGAGGTCGCTCCAGAATTCCGCGCGGCCCGTGAGCGCGGATGGGGAAGCCGAGAAGTCGCGGAGTGCCAGTTCGATCGCCGCGGCGCCGGCGAGGCCACCCCAGCCGGAACTGTCGTGCAGCATCGACGGCGCGTCGATCTCGCGCATCATCGGCGCGCGCGGGGCATGGTACTCGGCGATGCCGAACGCCCGCTCGAGTGTGGTCGGGTCGAGCCCCCGCAGGCGTCCGACCAGTGCGGCCACGCCGAGGGCGTTCCAGGCACCGGAACTGTGATAGTCGCAGGCCGTCGCATGCAGTGCGGTCCCGGCGCGTGAGGCGATCTCGTAGCCGGCCACGAGGGCACACAGCGCCGCGCGGCCGGGCGGGGGCTCGCCGCCGCCGGCCGCGCATGCGAGCAGGGCAGGCACGAGGACCACGCCGGCGTGGCCCTTCGCCGGCTGGTAGCCGTCGTGTGCGTCGAGGTTGTCCAGGCGGGTGGCGAGCGCGTAGATCGCGCCGGCGGTGCTGACCGGGCGCCCGTCGAATGCCAGCGGGACGGCGTCCGCGGCGTCGCCGGCGGAGAACAGGGCCGCGGCCGTGTCGTAGGCGATCGTCGCTGCGGGCGTGATGACACCGGCGGCAGCGACCGCCAGCGTGTCGAGCAGGAGATCCTGCGCGCGTTGCACCACTGGCGCCGGAATGTCGTCGAAACGGAGCTCGGTGACCCACTGCGCTGCCGTTCTCGGACCGATGTCCACGTGACCTCCCTATTGGTCGGCTGCAAGCTCTGGTCAGTGTATCAGCGGTGCGTGTCCTTATCCCTCAGCCGCGGCGCCAGGCGTGGAGTCGTTCGAGCCACTGCAGCGCGCCGGCGGGCGCGTGTGCGCGTTTCCATTCCCCGGCTGCGAACTTGGTCGCTTCGGCCAGCGTCGGGTACGCGTGGACGGTGCCGAGGATCTTGTTCAGACCGATGCGCTGTTTCATGGCGAGCGCGAACTCGGCGATCAGGTCGCCGGCGTGCTCGCCGACGATGGTGGCGCCGAGGATGCGATCCTTGCCGGGAACGGTGAGTACCTTGACCACGCCATGGTCCTCGCTCTCGGCGATGGCACGGTCGAGATCGCCCAGGTCGTAGCGCGTGATCTCGTAGGCCACGCCCTCGCGGTCGGCCTCGGTCTCGCTGAGTCCGACGCGAGCCACTTCGGGATCGGTGAAGGTCGCGTGCGGCAGCACGGAGTAGTCCACCTTGAAGCGCTTGAACGCGCCGAACAGGGCGTTGACCGTTGCATGCCACGCCTGGTGGGCGGCGGCATGGGTGAACTGGTACGGTCCGACGACGTCGCCGCAGGCGTAGATGGTCGGGATGCGCGTCGCGAGGTACTCGTCGGTCTCGATCGTGCCGCGCGGCGTCAGCGTCACCCCGAGGGTGTCGAGCCCGTAATCCGCCGTGCGCGCCGCGCGGCCGACGGCCACCAGCACCTCGTCGAACGGGATGTGCACCGGCTCGCCGTCGTGCTCGCACACGAGAATCTTGTCGCCATTCTCGACACGGAACTCGGTCGCCTTGTGGTTCACCCGCATGTCGATGCCTTCATCGGCGAAGCGCTGTGCGACATGGGCGCCGATGTCGGGGTCCTCGACCGCCATGATGCGCGGCAGCATCTCCACGACGGTGACCCGGCTGCCGAAGCGGGCGAAGCTCTGTGCGAGCTCGCAGCCGATCGGGCCGCCGCCGAGCACGACCAGCCGCTCGGGGAGTGTCTCCAGGCCCCAGACGGTGTCCGACGTCTGGTAGCCGACGTCGTCGATGCCCGGTATCGGTGGCACGAACGGCCGGGCGCCGGCGGCGACCACGATGTGGCGCGTGGTGAGCTCCCGGCCGTTCACCGAGACCGTCCACGGGCCGGTGATGCGCGCCTCGCCATGGACGACGTCGACGCCCAGGCCCTCGTAGCGTTCGACGGAATCGTGCGGCTCGATCTTGCGGATGACGTCGTGGACGCGCTGCATGACTTCGCCGAACTCGAAGTCCGCGCTCGCCGAACGCACGCCGAAGTCGCGATGCCGGCGTACGTGCGACAGGAACTTCGCGGAGCGGATCAGGGCCTTCGAGGGCACACAACCCGTGTTCAGGCAGTCGCCGCCCATGCGGCCCTTCTCGATCAGCGTGACCTTCGCCTTGACCGCCGCGGCGATATAGGCACTCACTAGGCCGGCGGAGCCGCCGCCGATGACCACCAGATTGCGGTCGAAGCGTTTCGGCCGCTTCCAGCCCCGCAGTGCCTTGCGCCGCTTGATGGCGCGCACGAACCACTGCGCGATCAGGGGGAAGATGCCGAGCAGGACAAAGGCACCGATCAGCCCGGGCGAGAGAATGCCGCCGAGGCTGTCGATCTGCGCGATCTGTGTGCCGGCGTTCACGTAGACGACCGTGCCGGCGAGCATGCCGACCTGGCTGACGAAGAAGAACGTGACGGCGCGGATCGGTGTGAGCGCCATGACGAGGTTGATGACGAAAAACGGGAACGCCGGTACCAGCCGGAGCATGAACAGGTACAGTGCGCCGTCGCGCCGCACGCCCTTGTTGACGGCCTTGAGGCTGTCGCCGAAGCGGCGCTGCACGGCATCCCGCAGCAGGAACCGCGCGGCCAGGAACGCGAGGGTCGCGCCGATGGTCGAGGCGAACGAGACGATGATCGTGCCCCAGAGCAACCCGAAGATCGCGCCTCCGACCAGCGTCATGATCGCCGCGCCCGGCAGCGACAGTGCGGTGACGACGATATAGATGGCGCAATAGATGCCGACGGTCAGCGCGGGATTCGCGGCGAAGAAGGCGTCGATGGCCGCTTGCTGCGAGCGGAAATACTCGAGGCTCAGGTACTGGCCGAGATCGAACGCGAAGAATACGGCGATCGCCGCCACGACCGCGACGACGAGAATCAGCTTGCTGGCACGCATCCGTGGGCTCCCCCTTTGTTGCTTGTTCTTGCGCGACCTTCTCGGGGCGGACGGCCCGATGACCGCCCGCGCCCGGGTCCGGTATCATCGTCCGGCGTCGGCCCGCGGTCTGCACCATAGACTGCAGGCTGCCCTCAACGTTCCCGGAACCGCTTTTCGACGATGCCCCGGACGCGATCTCTCCGCCTGATTGTGCCTGCGTTGCTGGGCCCGGTCAGCGACAGCGATGCCGTTGGGCGCCTGGACCCCGGGCTGCCGGCGCTGTCGCGCATGCTCTCGCGCGGCGGCCGCAGCGCGATTGCCGGCGTCACCGACGGCTACGGCGCCCTCGGCCGGGTATTCGGACTGGACGGGCCGCCATGGCCCGTGGCGGCCTGGACCCGGGCCGGCGAGGCCGACTCCGTGTCCGTGGAGGGGGCCTGGTGGCTGCGCCTGGATCCGGTACACCTGCGCGTCGATACCAGCCACGCGCGCCTGTTCGGCGCCTGGGCGCTCGATCTCGACCAGGCGGAGGCCGACGGGCTGAGCGGGCTTCTGAACGAGCATCTCGCGTCCGACCGGATGCGCATCGAGGCAGCGGCCCCGGGGCGCTGGTACCTCGCTTTGGCACAGGCGCAGGATCTGGCAACCACGCCCGTGACCGCGGTCGCCGGGCGCAATGCCGATCTGTTCCAGCCGACCGGTGCGGACGCCGGCGCGTGGCAGCGGCGCCTCACCGAACTCCAGATGCTGCTGCACGACGCGCCGATCAATCGCGAGCGCGAGGGCGCCGGGCGACTGCCGGTGAACAGTCTCTGGCCCTGGGGCGGTGGCTTCCTGCAGGCGCCGACGAGGGCGCCGGGTGCGGTACTGGCGGATGAGGATCCCCTCGCGCGCGGGCTCGGGCGGCTCGCCGGCTGCGCGGTCGACGACGCGCCCGCGGACCTGCGTGAATGGCCGTCGACGGGCCCCGGTGAGACGGTCGCAGTCGACACGCGCGTGCGTGACCACCTGGTTCACGGCGAGATCGAGGCCTGGCTGGAGGCGCTCCAGCGACTCGAGGCCGGCTGGTTCGGACCCGCGCTGGAGCGGTTGCAGCGGCGCGAGATCGACGAACTGGTCCTCGATCCGGGCGACGGGCGCGAGTGGCACGTCACCCGTGGCGCGGTGCGCCGGTTCTGGGTACGGGTCTCGCCGTGGCATCGTTTCCTCGCGGGGGCGGAGTGAGCGCGGTGCCGCGCATCCGCCGGCGCGAGCCGCGGGTGGAGCCGCTGCCCGGCCTGCACCCGGTGGTCGCGCGCGTGATGGCGGCGCGCGGCATCACCGATGCCGCGGAGCTCGATCCGTCCCTGGCGGGGCTGCTGCCGCCCGGGCTCGTCGACCTCGAGCCCGCGGTGGAGCGGCTCGCGAGCGCGCTCGCGGCGGGCGAACGCATCCTCGTGGTGGGCGACTTCGATGCCGACGGCGCGACCAGCACGGCGCTCGCCGTGCGCGTGCTGCGGGCGTTCGGTCACGCGCACGTCGACTATCTGGTGCCCAACCGATTCGAGTACGGCTACGGCCTGACGCCGGAACTGGTCGAGCTGGCGGCGACGCGGGAGCCCGGCCTGATTGTGACGGTCGACAACGGCGTGTCGAGCCACGAGGGTGTCACGGCGGCCGCGGCGCGCGGCATCGATACGCTGGTGACCGACCACCACCTCCCGGGTACCGACCTGCCCGCCGCCGTGGCGGTGGTCAATCCCAATCGCGCGGACTGCGACTTCCCGAGCAAGGCGCTAGCCGGCGTCGGCGTCGTGTTCTACCTGCTGGTCGCGCTGCGCGCGCACCTCGATGCGGACGGATGGTTCGCCCGGCAGGGCCGGGCGGCGCCCAGCCTGGCGGAGTTCCTGGACCTGGTCGCGCTGGGGACGGTGGCCGATCTCGTCCCCCTCGATCGCAACAACCGGATTCTGGTCGAACAAGGCCTTCGCCGTATCCGGGCCGGGCGTGCCTGCGCCGGGATTCGCGCGCTGCTGCAGGCGGCCAAGCGCGAGCCGGCACGCACGTGCTCCGGCGACCTCGGCTTCGCTGTCGCGCCGCGCCTGAATGCCGCGGGGCGGCTCGCCGACATGGCGCTCGGGATCGAGACCCTGCTGGCGGAGACCCCCGACGCCGCGGCACTCGCCGCGGACCGCCTGGATGCGCTCAACCGCGAGCGGCGCGACATCGAGGCCGAAATGCGCGAGCAGGCCGACGCGGAGCTCGAGCGGCTGCGCGCCGCGCTCGACACCGAGGCGCTGCCGGCCGGGGTGGCGCTGCACGATGCACGCTGGCACCAGGGCGTCATCGGCATCCTGGCCGGGCGCGTGCGCGAGGCCATTCATCGGCCCACGATCATCTTCGCGGACGCCGGCGGGGGGTACCTCAAGGGATCGGCCCGTTCGATACCGGGCCTGCACATGCGCGATGTGCTCGCGCACGTGGATACGCGCCACCCGGAGCTGATCACGCGGTTCGGCGGACACGCGATGGCTGCCGGCCTGACGCTGCCGGTGGAGCACCTGGAATCGTTTCGCGAGGCCTACCAGGAGTCGGTGCACGAGATGCTCGACGGCTCCACGCCGACGCGCGAAATCTTCACGGACGGCGCGCTCGACGCGGCTTCGATCAACCTCGAGACCGCCGAGGCATTGCGCGCGGCGGGACCGTGGGGGGCAGGCTTTCCGGAGCCGGCCTTCGACGGGACATTCCGGGTCAACGAGTTCCGCACCGTGGGGGAGCACCACCTCAAGCTCAGCGTTACCCCGGAGGCGGGACGGGGACGGTTCGACGCGATCGCCTTCCGGGCGGACGCGGCGCTGCGCCGCGACCCGGGGGAGCGCGTGCAGCTGGTCTATCGCCTCGACGTGAACGAGTACCGGGGCCGCCGCAGCGTGCAGCTCGTGGTCGAGCACATCGAACGACTGGACAACGCCGGGTGAAGCCGATCCGACGTGCCAGTGCCGCCCGCCGTCGTGTACACTTGCGCGTTTTTCGCAGGATCGAGCCATGACCGAAATCACTGCCGTCCGCCACCGGATCAAGGAACTGCAAGGTCGCCTCGACGACCTGAGGGGGTATCTTTGACTACGCTGGCAAGGCCGAGCGACTGGCCGAGGTCGAGCGCGAGCTCGAGCAGCCGGATGTCTGGAACGACCCCGATCATGCCCAGGAGCTGAACCGGCAGCGCACACGGCTGGCCGAAGTCGTCGGCGACCTCGATGCTCAGGGGCGCACGCTCGAGGATGCCGGCGAGCTGCTCGAGATGGCCGGCGAAGAGGGCGACGACGCCACCGTCGAGGGGATCAATGAGGACATCGATGCCGCCGAGGCGGTCATCGAGCGCCTCGAGTTCCGGCGCATGTTCTCCGGTGAGCTGGACGAGAACAACGCCTATCTCGACATCCAGGCCGGGTCGGGCGGCACCGAAGCCCAGGACTGGGCCGAGATGCTGCTGCGCATGTATCTGCGCTGGGCCGAGCATCACGGTTTCGATACCGAGATCGTCGAGGTTTCGCCGGGCGACGTGGCCGGCGTCAAGAGCGCGACCATCCACGTGAAGGGCGATCACGCCTTCGGCTGGCTGCGCACCGAAACCGGTGTCCACCGGCTGGTGCGCAAGTCACCGTTCGATTCCGGCAACCGGCGTCATACATCGTTCGCGGCGGTGTTCGTGTCACCGGAGATCGACGACTCCTTCGAGGTCGAGATCGATCCGTCCGAGTTGCGCATCGACGTCTACCGCGCGAGCGGTGCCGGCGGGCAGCACGTGAACACGACCGAATCGGCCGTGCGTATCACGCACCTGCCCTCGGGCATCGTTGTGCAGTGCCAGAACAGCCGCTCGCAGCACTCGAACCGCGCAACCGCGATGAACCAGCTGCGCGCGAAGCTCTACGAGCTCGAGATGCAGAACCGGCGCGGCCAGCAGCAGTCGGTCGAGGAGAGCAAGTCCGACATCGGCTGGGGCAGCCAGATCCGCTCGTACGTGCTCGACCAGTCGCGCATCAAGGACCTGCGCACCGGCGTGGAGGTCGGCAACACGCAGGCGGTGCTGGACGGCGGGCTGGACAAGTTCATCGAGGCGAGCCTGAAGGCGGGCGTCTGAGCGCGCCCGCGACCGGCAACAAGACAATGGCTACGGTCCTTCGCCCGAGGGGCCCCTGCGGGAACGAAGCGAGATGAGTGACACCGACGAGCATGCGCTGATCGCGCAGCGGCGCGGCAAGCTGGCCGAGCGGCGCGACGCGGGCAATGCCTATCCCAACGACTTCCGGCGCGACGCGCTGGCAGCCGAGCTGCACGAGACGTACGACGAAACCGAAGCACTCGAGGCACAGGGCGTGCGTGTCGCCGTCGCGGGCCGGATGATGGCCAAGCGGGTCATGGGGAAGGCGAGCTTCGCGCAGTTGCAGGACATGTCCGGGCGCATCCAGCTGTTCCTGCAGCGCGACCTGATGGGCCAGGAGACCTACCAGGCGTTCAAGGGACTGGACGTGGGCGACATCGTCGGCGCCGAGGGCACGTTGTTTCACACGAAGACGGGCGAGCTGTCGGTCAAGGTCGAGCGCCTGGAACTGCTGACCAAGTCGCTGCGGCCGCTGCCCGAGAAGTGGCATGGCCTCACCGACCAGGAGCAGCGCTACCGGCAGCGCTACGTCGATCTCATCATGAACCCGGACGTGCGCCGGACGTTCGTCGTGCGCTCGCGCATGATCAGCAGCATCCGCTCGTACTTCGAGGAGCAGGGCTTCCTCGAGGTCGAGACGCCGATGATGCAGGCGATCCCGGGCGGGGCCACCGCGCGGCCGTTCGTTACCTACCACCACGCGCTCGACATGGATCTCTACCTGCGCATCGCGCCGGAGCTGTATCTCAAGCGCCTCGTCGTCGGCGGCCTTGAAAAGGTCTTCGAGATCAACCGCAACTTCCGCAACGAGGGGCTGTCCACGCGCCACAACCCCGAGTTCACGATGCTCGAGTTCTACGAGGCATACGCGGATTACCGCGAGGCCATGGATCACATCGAGCGCGTGCTGCAACGCATAGTGCGTGATGTCGTGGGTGAAGAAACTTTCACAAGTGGCGGATCCACATACGATTTCGGGAAGTCATTCGCGCGCATGACGCTGCGCGAAGCGGTCCTGCACTTCAATCCGGACCTGGACGCGGACGTACTGTCGGACCGCGAGCGCGCAGCAGCCGCCGCCGAGCGGCTGGGCATCAAGGTCGAGGCGGACTGGGGGCCGGGCAAGATCGAGACCGAGATCTTCGAGAAGACGGCGGAGCACCGCTTGCACGACCCCACGTTCATCACGCGCTACCCGACCGAGGTCTCGCCACTGGCACGGCGCAACGACGCGGATCCCGAGGTCACCGATCGCTTCGAGTTGTTCGTGGGCGGGCGCGAGCTCGCCAACGGCTTCTCCGAGCTCAACGACCCCGAGGACCAGGCGAGCCGCTTCAAGCGCCAAGTCGAGGCCAAGGATGCCGGCGACGCCGAGGCCATGCACTACGACGCGGACTATATCCGCGCCCTCGAGTACGGGCTGCCGCCGACGGCCGGTGCGGGCCTCGGCATAGACCGCGTGGCGATGCTGTTCACCGATTCCCCGTCGATCCGGGACGTCGTCCTGTTTCCGCACATGCGGCCGGAGCATGACTGAACTGATCGGTGGGTTCCGGGCGGTCCTCGCGGGCGCCCGGGCCGCCGTCCCGGTGGCGATCGGCTACGCCGGCATCGGCTTCGCCGCCGGCGTCGTCGGCGCCCAGGCCGGGCTTTCGCCGGCCGAGGTCACGCTTCTCTCCCTGATCCTGTTCGCCGGCTCGGCACAGTTCGTGTTCGCCGAGTTGTACGTCGGTGCGCCGATCACCCTGTTCGTCACGGTCTTCCTCATCAATCTGCGCCACCTGCTGTACGCGACCGCGTTCGCGCCGCGCGTGCGCGGCATCGGCGCGCCGGGCCGCTTCTGGATCGGCGCGCAGCTGACGGACGAGACGTTCTCGCTGGCGACCAGCCTGCTGCCGGGGGCCGTGCCCAGCGCCGCGTGGATGATCGCGCTGCAGATGACCGCCTACTTGTCCTGGGCCGGCGGCAATCTCGCGGGCGCGGTCACCGGCGGTGCCGCCGGCACGATCGGCTGGCTCGGCGTCGACTTCGCGCTGGCGGCGATGTTCGCCGCGCTGCTGATGCTGCAGGTCAACGGCCCGGCGCGCCAGCGGCTGGCGATGACGGCGGTCGCCGCCATCGCCGCCGGCACGATGGTCACGCTCGAGCTGTGGCATCCGCACCCGCTGAACCTGCTGGTCGCCACGGGCGTGGCGGCGACCGCCGGGGTCGCGCTGTTCCCGTCGCTCGCACGGGGCCCGGCGGAGAAGCCGGCATGAGCGTGCGCCCCGAGGTACTGTTGCTGATCCTCGGCTGCATGGGAGTGACCATCGTGCCGCGAGTGCTGCCCATGCTCGCGGCCCACCGGCTGCGCCCGCCGGCGGTGGTTGTTGCCTGGCTCGGCTACGTGCCGACGGCCGTGATTTCGGCGCTGTTCTTCAAGGAGATCCTGCTCGTCGACGGAACGCTGCCCGGCACCCCGGTCGAGCCCCACCTGCTCGCGGGTCTGGCGTCCCTCGCCGTCGCCTTCGCCACGCGCTCCATCGGCCTCACTGTCATCGGCGGCATCGCCGCATACGCGGTCCTCAAGGCCTGGCTCGGACACTAGAAGGCGTGGAATCCCCACCGCGCATGCCGGTGATGCCGGAGTTGCCGCGGGGTGACAGCGTCGCAAGGCGGCCGAGCGCGTCTGGATAACCGCGAACGAACGCGAGTGAATGCCGCCGCTTGGACCAGGGCCGCGATCGGATCTGCCCTGGGCGCACCGGGGCCCTGACCATCGGCGCCAGTGATCGCCTCACTCTCAGCGACAGCACCGACGCGGCTGACGCCCCTGCGTCGGCCATTTGCGTTCCTTCGTGGTTATCCGCATCCGCCGTCAATGCGTCCGATGCCACGGCAGCGAAGCGCCACGGCGGGCCCTTGTCTCCGTCCGTTGCTCGTCCGTGGTTCCCTTCCGTAGTGCAACAAAAAGCCCCGCCGAAGCGGGGCTTTATGAAACAGAATTGAAGTCCGTTCTTACTTCGCAGCGTCGAAGCGCTTGGCGACCTCGTCCCAGTTGACGACGTTCCACCAGGCATCGACGTAGTCCGGGCGCTTGTTCTGGTACTTGAGGTAGTACGCATGCTCCCAGACGTCCACGCCGAGGATCGGCGTGCCGGCGGTCGGCGCCGTGTCCTGCATCAGCGGTGAATCCTGGTTCGGCGTGTCGGTGATCTGGAGCTTGCCGCTGCCGTCGACGATCAGCCAGGCCCAGCCGGAGCCGAAGCGGCCGAGCGCGGCGTTCTTGAACTGCTCCTGGAACTTGGCGAAATCGCCGAACGTCTGCTGGATCGCCTCACCCAGCGCGCCGCTCGGCTGGCCGCCGCCGTTCGGGCCCATGATCTGCCAGAACATGGCGTGGTTCGCATGACCGCCGCCGTTGTTGCGCACCGCGGTCCGGATGTCGCTCGGCAGGGCGGCGATCTTCGAGATCAGCTCCTCCACGGGCTTGTCCGCCAGTTCGGGGTGTTTCTCGAGCGCGCCGTTGAGCTTGGTGACATAGGTGTTGTGGTGCTTGGAGTGATGGATCTCCATCGTCATCGCGTCGATGTGGGGCTCGAGCGCGTTGTATTCGTACGGCAGCGCGGGCAATTCGTGCGCCATCGCTAGTCCCTCCTTCTTGCTGGGGTGGGTGGATTCCGGGGAACCGTGATCAATTGATTTGCGGGCAAGCGGCCGCGGATTCAATCCCCCCGGCGCCGGAGCTTTGCCTGCCGCCGGGAGCGGGACTATGCCATATCGCTGGCTGCCTGGCCGCGCGCGACCTCGACGAAGGCGGTGGCGGCATTGCCGAGCGTGCGGCCGACGCGGCGCACGAGTCCGAGCTCGCGCCGCAGGCGGATGGCCGGCACGTCCAGCTCGACCAGATCGTCGGTCACCATGGTGCGCGGGAGCGCGGACCACCCCAGACCCACGGAGACCATCATCTTGATGGTCTCCAGGTAGTTGGTTTCGAGGGCTACCCGCAGGTGCAGGCCGTAGGGCCGAAGGGCCTCGGCCACGATCCGGCGCGTGAAGGTCGTCGGCGCCGGCAGGATGGCGGCAAAGTCCGGGAGGTCGACCGGCGCGATCGCCGAGCGACGCGCCAGCGGGTGACCCGGGGCGGCCACCAGGGCAAGCGGATCGGGCCAGAGGATCTCCGTGTCGAGCGTGTCGGCGGGAGACTCCGGCAGGGTGACCACCGCGAGCTCCAGCTCCCCCCGGTCCACGGCGAAGCAGGCCTGCTCCGAGTCCATGAACTGCAGGTCGAGCTCCACATCCGGATAGTGCGCCGAGAACTCGCGCAGCACGGGTGGCAGGCGATGCAGGCCGACATGGTGGCTGGTCCCGAGGCGCAGGCGCCCGCCCACCGAGCCCTGCAGGTCGGCGACCGCCTGGCGGCTGGCCTCGAGCTCGCCGAGCACACGTCGAGCGTGTGGCAGCAGGGCCGCGCCGGCCTCCGTCAGCTGCACGGAGCGCCCCATGCGATCGAACAGGCGGGCGCGTAGCTCGTCCTCGAGGGCGGAGATGCGCTTGCTCACGGCGGGCTGGGTCAGGAACAGCTCGTCCGCGGCGCGCGAGAAGGAGCCGCCGTCGGCGACGGCCACGAATGCCTGCAGAGCGGTGAGATCCATGGATTGCGTCCCATATCCCAATGGAATGGATTGTATGATAAGAATGAATTGGATTCATGCACGCGGGACCGCTATCCTTCCCGCACAATTGACCGAACGAGCCAATCGCCGGAGCTTCCATGGCGGGCAAGACGCTGTACGACAAGATCTGGGACCAGCACGTGGTGCGCGCGCAGGGCGAGGGCGCCGCGTTGCTCTACATCGACCGGCACATGGTGCACGAGGTGACGTCGCCGCAGGCGTTCGAGGGCCTGCGGCTCGCGGGCCGCAGGCCGTGGCGCACGGGCTCGGTGCTCGCGACCGCCGACCACAACGTGCCCACCGCCAATCGCGCCGGCGGCATCTCCGATGCGCTGTCGCGCACGCAGGTCGAGGCGCTCGACACCAACTGCAACGAATACGGCATCCGCCTGTTCGGCATGTCCGACCTGCGCCAGGGCATCGTGCACGTGATCGGCCCGGAGCAGGGCGCGACCCTGCCCGGGATGACGATCGTCTGCGGCGATTCGCACACGGCCACGCACGGCGCCTTCGGGGCGCTGGCGTTCGGCATCGGCACATCCGAGGTCGAGCATGTCCTGGCCACCCAGTGCCTGGTGCAGTACAAGGCGAAGAACATGCGCGTGAACGTCGACGGGCAGCTGCGCCCGGGCGTCACCGCGAAGGACGTGATGCTGGCCATCATCGGCCGCATCGGCACGGCCGGTGGCACCGGTCACACGATCGAGTTCGCCGGCAGCACGATCCGCTCGCTGTCGATGGAGGGCCGCATGACGATCTGCAACATGGCGATCGAGGCGGGCGCGCGTGCCGGGCTGATGGCCGTGGACGACACAACGACCGATTACGTCAAGGACCGCCCGTTCGCGCCGCGCGGCGAGACCTGGGAGCAGGCGGTTGCCGCCTGGCGCGGGCTGCACAGCGACGCGGACGCGGAGTTCGACCGCGAAGTCTCCCTGGACGCCGCCGAGATCGAGCCGCCGGTGACCTGGGGCTCCTCGCCGGAGATGGTCGAGCCGATCGGCTCTGTCGTGCCCGACCCGGACGCGGAGCCGGACCCGGTCAAGGCGACCGCGATGCGCCGGGCGCTGGAGTACCAGGGCCTGCAGCCGGGCACGCCGATCAGCGAGATCCGGCCCGACAAGATCTTCATCGGCTCGTGCACCAACGCGCGCATCGAGGACCTGCGGGCGGCCGCGGCCGTCGTGCGCGGACGCGAGCTGGCCCCCGGGATCAAGCTGGCGATGGTGGTGCCCGGGTCCGGCCTGGTGAAGCAGCAGGCCGAGGCCGAGGGGCTGGACGAGGTGTTCAAATCCGCTGGCTTCGAGTGGCGCGAGCCGGGATGCTCCATGTGCCTGGCGATGAATTCGGACCGGCTGGAGCCGGGCGAGCGCTGCGCGTCGACCTCGAACCGCAACTTCGAGGGCCGCCAGGGCCAGGGCGGGCGCACACACCTGGTCAGCCCGGCGATGGCGGCCGGCGCGGCCGTGACGGGCCATTTCGTCGATGTACGCGAGCTGAGTGACCGGAGGCACTGAACGATGGAGCCATTCACCACGATCACGGGCCTGGTTGCACCGCTGGATCGCTCGAACGTCGACACGGACGCGATCATCCCGAAGCAGTTCCTGAAGTCGATCCATCGCACGGGCTTCGGTCCGAACCTGTTCGACTCCTGGCGCTACCTCGACGCCGGCGAGCCCGGCCAGGATCCGTCGGCGCGCCGGCCGAATCCGGATTTCGTGCTCAACCGGCCGCGCTACGCGGGGGCCGAGATCCTGCTCGCGCGCGAGAACTTCGGCTGCGGCTCGTCGCGTGAGCACGCCGTATGGGCGCTGACGGATTTCGGTTTCCGGGCCGTGATTGCGCCGAGCTTCGCCGATATCTTCTACAACAACAGCTTCAAGAACGGCCTGCTGCCGGTGCAGCTGAGTGCCGAGACGGCCGATCGCCTGTTCCGCGAGACGGAGGCGAACGAGGGTTATCGCCTGACGATCGACCTCGAGTGCCAGGAGGTGGTCGAGCCCGACGGCACCGCCCACGCATTCGAGGTGGACCCGTTCCGCCGCCAGTGCCTGCTGCAGGGGCTCGACGATATCGGTTTGACCCTGCAGCATGCGGACGAGATCCGCGCCTACGAGTCACGGCGACGCGGCGAGGCACCGTGGCTGTTCGCCGAGTGAGGACGGGCAGCAGGTGTCGTGTCGGCGACCGGGCCCGTCCGCGTGGCGAGCCCGGATGCGCTCATCACCGAACCATCGAACCGGATTGCGAGACATGACTCACCATATTGCCATGCTGCCGGGTGACGGCGTCGGCACCGAGATCATCGGCGAAGCCGAGAAGCTGCTGGGCGCACTGCAGGAGCGGTATGGCCTGGAGATCGAGCTGGAGCGGGCGGAGATCGGCGGCGCCGCGGTCGACGCGCAAGGCGCGCCGCTGCCGGAGGGCACGCTCGCGCTGGCGCGCGCGGCGGACGCCGTGCTGCTGGGGGCCGTGGGCGGTCCGAAGTGGGACGGCGAAGCGCGCGCGCGGCGCCCGGAAACCGGCCTGCTGGGGATCCGGCGCGAGCTCGGCCTGTTTGCCAACCTGCGCCCGGCGATCCTGTTTCCGGAGCTGGCCGACGCCTCGACGCTCAAGCGCGAACTGGTAGCCGGCCTCGACCTGATGATCGTGCGCGAACTGACCGGCGGCATCTACTTCGGAGAGCCACGCGGCATCGAGACGGACGCCGACGGTCGCCGCCGCGGCTTCAACACGTTGGTGTACAGTGAGGCCGAGGTCGAGCGCATCGCGCGGCGCGCGTTCGAGATCGCGGCGCGCCGCGGCGGGCGGCTGTGCTCGGTGGACAAGGCCAATGTGCTCGAGGTCTCGCAGCTGTGGCGCGAGGTCGTCGAGCAGGTCGGCAGCGAGTATCCGGGCGTCGAGCTCTCGCACATGTACGTCGATAACGCCGCCATGCAGCTCGTGCGCGCGCCGCGGCAGTTCGACGTGATCGTCACCGGCAACATGTTCGGCGACATCCTCTCCGATTGCGCGGCGATGCTGACCGGCTCGATCGGCATGCTGCCGTCCGCGTCGCTCGACGAGGCCGGCAAGGGCATGTACGAGCCGGTGCATGGCTCGGCCCCGGACATCGCCGGCGAGGGCGTGGTCAATCCGCTGGCCACGCTGCTGTCCGTGGCGATGATGCTGCGCTACACGCTCGACGAAGGTGCGCTCGCGGACCGCGTGGAACGCGCCGTCGGTGCGGTACTGGGCGACGGCCTGCGCACGGCGGATATTGGGGGCGGCCGATCGGCGGTGTCGACGAGTGCCATGGGCGACGCGGTGGTCGCTGCGCTCGACCGCGCGCCCGCAGCATGATGATACTTGCTGGAAGGCCAGTGATTCACGACGACATCCCAGAGAGAGTACTGACGGCATGGCGGACAAGTACAACGTTGCAGTAGTGGGGGCGACCGGCGCGGTAGGCGAGACGATGCTGTCGATTCTCGCCGAGCGGCAATTCCCCGTCGGCGAGGTTGCGGCCCTGGCGAGCAGCCGCTCGGCAGGTAAGGAAGTCGCGTTCGGCAACCGCACGCTGGAGATTCGGGACCTGGCCGAGTTCGACTTCTCGAACACGCAAATCGCGCTCTTTTCGGCGGGCGGCTCCATCTCGGCCGAGCACGCGCCGCGCGCGGCGGCAGCCGGCTGTATCGTGGTCGACAACACGTCGCACTTTCGCAACGAGCCCGACATCCCGCTCGTGATCCCGGAAGTGAATCCGCATGCCATCGCCGGCTACAGGACGCGCGGCATCATCGCGAACCCGAACTGCTCGACGATCCAGATGCTGGTCGCGCTGAAGCCGCTCGACGATGAAGCCAGCATCGAGCGCATCAACGTGGCCACGTACCAGGCGGTATCCGGCAGCGGCAAGGAGGCCATCGAGGAGCTCGCGACGCAGACGGCGAATCTGCTCAACGGCAAGCCGGCCGAGGCCCATGCCTATCCCAAGCAGATCGCGTTCAACGCCCTGCCGCACATCGACTCATTCCAGGACAACGGCTATACCCGGGAAGAGATGAAGATGGTCTGGGAGACGCGCAAGATCTTCGAGCGGGAGGATATCCAGGTGAATCCGACCGCCGTGCGCGTCCCGGTGTTCTACGGCCATTCCGAGGCTGTGCACATCGAGACGCGCGAGAAGCTGACCGCGGAACGGGCACGTGACTTGCTGTCGAGCGCACCCGGGGTTACTGTCGTCGATGAACGGCGCGACGGGGGCTACCCGACCGCGGTGACAGAGGGTGCCGGCAACGATCCGGTGTATGTCGGCCGGATCCGCGAAGACATCTCCCATCCGCGCGGGCTCGATCTCTGGGTCGTGTCGGACAACGTGCGAAAGGGTGCGGCGCTGAACACGGTGCAGATTGCGGAGCAGCTCATAAAAGAGTATATCTAGCACGCAGTTAGGCACACTTTGTTAAAGTGACTTCTTTAAAGTATATTCCCGAAAAATCTCCCATGTACGCTCGTGCACGGGATATCCAAGGGTGCGGTCCAGGAGGGCCGCGCCCCCAATAATGCCAGACCAAGGGGCGACCACCGTGCGACGACTGGCCCTGGTTCCGATCCTCGTTACCGCCTGCCTGTTTCCCTCCGCTGCATCCGCGCTGGGTCTTGGTGACATCGAGATGCAGTCGGCGCTGAACCAGCGTCTCGACGCGGAAATCCCGCTGCGCGGCGTCAATCCGGACCAGGCCGACGACATCATCGTGAGCCTGGCTTCGGAAAAGGCTTTCCAGGACGTCGGGCTGCAGCGCCCCTTCTTCCTGACACGCCTGCGGTTCGCCGTGCAGCAGCGCGACGGTGCGTACTTCGTCCACGTCACCAGCACGAAGCCGGTGGTGGAGCCCTTCCTCAGTTTCCTCGTCGAGGTCGACTGGCCCGACGGCAATCTGCTGCGCGAATATACCGTGCTGCTGGACCCGCCCGTGTTCACGACGGAGAAGTCCGGCACGGAGGGCGCCGGTGCCGCGCCGGAAGCAGCCAGCGCGGGCGGCGCGGGGTCGGTGTCGGGGGCGGGTGTGCCCGGAGAGATCGAGCGTCAGCAGGAGGAGCCGGCCGCTGGGCAACAGCAGGAGGCGACAGCGAGCGACGCCACCGGGGCGTCCGCGGAGGCGCCTTCCGGTGCCGGGTCCGGCACGGGTGCCGCGGAGTCGAGTTCCGCATCGGCCGCGGATGAATCCGGATCGTTCGGTGACACGCCGGTATTCCTGGCGGTGGAGCAGGACGAGGAACGGGCCGAGCAGAAGGTGGCTCAGGAGCAGGCGGCACGCGAGGCCGAGCGCGAGGCGCGCGTCAAGCAGGAGGCCGAGGCCCAGGGGTATGAAACCGCGCAGAGCGGCTCGGGCGGTACCAGTGCATCCGGCGGAGGCTCGGGCGCTGCACCGGACGAATACGGCCCGGTACGCAAGGGGCAAACCCTCTGGAACATCGCCACGCAGCTCAAGAGCGGCGACATGACCGTCCAGCAGATGATGCTGGCCCTGTTGCGCTACAACCCGGAGGCGTTCTCCGGGCGCAACGTGAACCGCCTGAAGCAGGGGTATGTGCTGCGCGTGCCGGATGACGCCGAGGTGCGCACGCTCTCGGCGCGCGAGGCCGTCGCGCAGATGAGCGAACAGAACGCGATGTGGCGCGAGTGGCGCCAGGCGCGCCAGGGCGCATCAAGCACCACTGCGCAGGCGTCCCGGACGCCCGAGTCGGCCGCGGATGGCGCCGGCAGTTCGGCCGCTTCCGGCAACGACGAGTCGCGTCTCACGATCGTCGGCTCGCAGGAGGGCGGTGCCAGCAGCGACGAGTCCGCCTCGGCGACCAGTTCGGCCTCCGGCAGCACGGCCGAACAGCTGAAGCTGGCACGTGAGCAGCTCGAGTCGGCCCGGGTGGAGAAGCAGGATCTGCAGGACCGGGTCGATGAGCTGGAAGGCACGGTCAAGAAGATGCAGCGTCTGATCACGCTGCGCGAGCAGAAGCTTGCCGAGCTGCAGGAGCAGCTCAAGCAGTTGCAGCAGGATCAAGGGAACGGCGCAGCGGCCGGTGGCGAGACCGCGTCCCCCACGAGCGAAGCGACGGCGACCGGGGAGAAGACGGGGACCGGCGCCGCCGAGGCGGGCGCGGACAGCGGGGCTGCCGTGTCCGCATCGAATGAGACCGCGGAGTCGTCGACGTCGACCGCGGACGGCGAGCGTACGTCCACCGCCGCGAGCGATTCCGGCAAGGGCGATGGCGATGAAGCGGGCAGCGAAACGCAACCCGCGACCGATGCCGGCGCCGAGACGGAGGCCGATGGGGCCGGAGCGGACACCGGCGAGACGGATAGCGAATCCACGACCGCGGAGGCCGGCAGCGAGGGCGAGGACACGTCCGACGCGGCGCAGCAGGGCGCGGTCAGCGACTCGGGCGGGGAGCCCCAGTCGTCCGGACAGCAGCCGGAGGCCGGCGGCAAGACGCAGGCGGCTCCCGATACCGGCGTCGTGACGACGCGCACGCAACCGGCGGAGAAGACGTGGCTGGACACGGTCACGGGGACCGCCGCCGCGGTGATGGCCGCTGTATCCGGCGTAGTCGGCGGGCTCGCCGGCGGGGCCGGCGGCGGCCTGTTCGCCGGACCGACATCGCCCGGCGTGCTGGGCGCTGCCGCACTGGCCGTCCTCCTGCTCGTGCTGCTGGTGGTGCGCCGACGGCGCGCGGGGGCCGGGGATGAGACGGAGGAGCCCGAGTCGACGGGTGGCGCGGCGCTGGACAACGACGCCTGGGGTGTCGACGAGGAAGCCGACCTCGGCCACATGGAAGAAGGCGGCGAGATGATCGCCGAAGAGCTCGACGCCGGCGCCCCGGAGGGTGACTCGACCCGGGTCGAGGCCGAGTCGGCGCTGCTGGCAGAGGATTTCGACTTTGGTGCGCTGGATACCGGCGAGCAGGCGGCGGTTCAGCCGGAGGAGCAAGACGAGGAGCCCAAGGACGACACCGTCGCCGAGGCCGATGTCTACCTGGCCTACGGTCTGCACCAGCAGGCCGAGGATCTCTTGCGCCTGGCGCTGCAGGAATCCCCCGAGCGCCCGGACTACCACGAAAAGCTGCTGGAGACGCTGTACGCGAGCGGCAAGCGGGATGAATTCGTCAGCGCGGCCGAGCAGTTCCAGGGCGTGGTCGACACCCCGAAAAGCCGCCACTGGCAGCGCGTCGTGGCGATGGGCAAGGAGATCGCGCCCGACAACGACATGTTCAGCGGCGCCGTGGAGACCGACTTCCGGCCGGAGGACCTGCAGCATCGCAAGCCCGCGACCACGGACATCGAGCTGGATGCCGGCGGCACGGGCGAGGTGGACTTCGGTTTCGACGAGGATGGCGGCGACACCGGGTCCTCCGGAGGCGAGGACCGATTCGCCGAGACGCTGATGATTGACGTCGGCGATTCCGAGGCGGTCGAAGGCGACGCCGGACTCGCCGGGCCCGGCGACACGACGTCGTCGTCCCAGGGGCACGCAGACACAGCTGGAGCGGACGACGAGCTGGAGTTCGACCTGGGCGATCTCGGTGACCTGGCCGGCGGAGCCGACGAGAGCCGGTCCTCGACGACCGCGGCGGCCGGCGAGAGCCGGAAGGACGACGAGGAGGGCGAGTTCGAGTTCGACCTGGGTGACCTGGATTTCGG
>Ga0102944_1000219_pt1 | contig 47366 bp, 37 predicted proteins | sample SalPonD_shore_MG_FD_78172 | JGI IMG/M metagenome (GOLD analysis project Ga0102944, IMG submission 78172) | Salt pond soil microbial communities from South San Francisco under conditions of wetland restoration - Salt Pond MetaG... | ecosystem: Environmental > Aquatic > Marine > Intertidal zone >... | reverse complement strand
CGGAGAAATCCGGAACGAAGTGGATATCTCCCGCAGTTATCTGGAATTGATTCTGGAGCGGCTGGAAGCGTCGGATATGGTCACCACCATCGAGCGGGACGATGACGTTTTCTGGGGGTTAACCTACAAAGGGTACAGTTACAACTCCCACTAATCTCCGGGAACCGGTATTTCAGCTGGCGCCGGCCAACGCCTGCACCCGCGGGGGTGTATAAATTCACTCTTGAATTTTATTTTGGTATCTCCTAGGCTCAATGTATACGAGGTAGATCTTCCTGTTCTGTAACGTGAGTACGATGACCAAATCGCACGAATCCTTCCGGATCGGCGGCGATGCGGTGCGCTTTCCCCCGGAGGCGGCCCGGAAGTATGGGCCGGTGGCATCGAAATCGGGCGGGCTTCTGCCGAAGATCCCGACAAACAGTTTCGAACGGTGATATGACTCCCCGTCGGACTCTCCGGGCCCGTTTTTCAGCCGCATCCCAAGGGATGGCGCCCGTCTCCATTCCGGAAAGCGAGGGTGAAGCAGGAAAGGAATAGCGATGCAATCCGTATTTCAAGTCAGATGGGACAGAGAATACTGCCGCAGCGTGCAGTCACTTGGCTTCCTTTGCCTCTGTTTGGTTTTGGCCGGCTGTAACCTGTTAAATCCGGCCGGGCAGCAAGAAGACCAGGCCACGGGCGAGCTGCGTCTTTCGTTTACCGCTGCCAAACTGTACCCGGCGCGGACCATCGAACCGGAGGTCGACCTGACATTGGCCCGGTACGAGATTTTCGGGAGCGGACCCAACGAAGCCGCCTTCGAAGAGTCGCAGGATCCGGGCGGGGGGTTGTTTAAAATCGGGCTGACGCCGGGCCGGTGGAGAATCCAGGTGGACGGCAAGAACAAAGACGGTCTGCGGATCGGGACCGGTGAAGTGGTGGCTGACATCCGGGCGGGAGTGGTCAGCCGGCAGGCGGTGAGCATCCATCCTCTGGAGGGAACCGGGCGCCTGGAGGTCCGGATCTCCTGGCCGGACAGTATTCTGGCAGATCCCATGGTCCGGGGAAGCGTTGAAAGCAGCGACGGGCAAACGGGCTCGTTGGATTTTGTCCTGGCCGAGGATCTGCTGTCGGCTGCCTGTGTCGATACCCTGGCCGCCGGGTATTATAAGGTCTCCCTGCATTTAACCGATGCCGGGGTGCCTGTTTGGGGCGCCGTGGACGCAGCCCGGGTCGCGACGGGATATCTCTCCGCTGTGTCATATCCTCTCGTTGCGGAAGTCGATCGAAGCACCTTTCAGATTGTACTGGCGGAGGCTATGGAGGCGCCCATCGACGTTACGCTGTCCGGAGCCAGGAACGTTCTTGCCGCCGGTGAGAGCATGACGGTGATCGCCGAACCGGGCGAGCCGGTGGAGCGCTACGAATGGTACCTGCAAGGGGAACCCATCGAGGGCGCTACCGATGCCTCTATCACTCTGGGGGAATCGTTATCCGGCGGCCTCTACCGATTGGACGTGCTGGTCACCAGGGGGATGGTCATGAGCTCTGAGAACGTTGTCTTCGAGGTCATCGATCCGGGGGCCGGGGGAAGTGCCGCCGGTCCGCTGGTGATCAATGAAATTATGATTAAGCCGGACTCTATTACTGATAGCGATGGCGAATGGATCGAGGTGGCGAATATTGGAACAACCGCGGTGAACCTGAAAGATTGGATTGTGAAAGATGAAGATAGTGATACGCATACTATCCGGGACTCGCTGGTTATCCCGGTGGGGGGATTCGTCGTGCTGGCAGCAAATGCCAATATGGCTCTAAACGACAATGTACCGGTCGACTATGAGTATAGCGGAATCTTATTAGCGAATGGAGGCGATGAAATACTGCTGGTTTCCCCAACCGGGGAGCTGGTGGATGTCGTGCGCTGGGGCGGCGCCTATGATTTTCCCATTGAACCGGGCGCTTCCATTGCATTGATCGATCCTTTGCTGGACAACCGCCGCAGCAAGAACTGGAAGGCGTCCACTGTGTACTACGGTCAGTGGAACATGGGAACACCCGGCACGGAAAATTGAGCGCACGCAACCTGCGGATCGGGGGTCATTCTTTCCGGCGGACTGCTCTCCGAAGTTTGCGGCCACCAGCGGTTGTCGCAGCGAAGGGCCCTTGCCAAAAATACGTCTCCGCTATCTGTACAGTGTGTGAGAATCTCCGGACAATACTCCCGGAGTGTATGCCGGATGCCGTTGGAACCGCAACACATTGGTAAAAAAACTTGGCAGATTTTTAACAGTTCTTGCAAACAAGTGCAGATTTTCTTTAAATTTCAATTAAATCAGACTGTTAACATTACTCTAAACTATCATGCAGCAGGAGTTGGATTGCCGCCCCGGTCACTTATTAATATTTGACATCGATCACTGCGGAATTGATCCTGTACCGGTATTTTTAAAAAAATCTTACCCAAGAGATCGCCCACACCAGAACCTGGGAAAAGGAGGCGATTGTTTCCATGCCCAATCAGGAAACAGAAGCACACAGTGCCGAGATGAAAAAGCGCGTTTTAGTCATGGACGACGAAGAACTGGTCCGGTTGTTCGCGGAAAAGATGCTGGATAAAATGGGATACGAGGTGGTCACTGTTCGGGACGGACAGGCCGCCATCCGGCGCTATAAAGGAGCCCGGGAAGCCGGTAATCCTTTTGCGGTGGTGATCATGGATCTGTCGGTGTCCGACGGGCTGGGAGGCAAAGAAACCATTGCGGAACTCCGGGCGTACGATCCGGACGTGATCGCCATTATTTCCAGTGGCTATCTGAATGATCCGGTGATGACCGATTTTCAGGACTATGGTTTTAAAGGCCGGATCGCCAAACCATTTGATATTCAGGATCTGGTTCGGGTTTTGGAATCCTGCATCGGGTAAGTTCTGTGGAAACAATCACCTCGGCCCGAACGGATACTGTTTCCGGGACCTCCAGGCTCTTCCCCCTCGATAATTTACTTGTTTTGATTGTCGTTCCGGATAGGTAAAATGAGGTATATCAGAGGATACACAGGGAGCGTTTAACCTCAAGCAGAGAGAAGGAGGTGCGTATGGGTGAGGGCAATGGGTGCGCCAGGCCCACAGGCGCGAGAGTCAACGGACGGCACGAAAACGCAGGAGAAAAAATGACCATGGAACATGCAGACAGCGCTACCGGAGTGCAGGCCCGGGTCGGATATGCGGCGCCGGATTTTGAGGCGCCGGCCTACTACCGGGGAAAATTTACCACCCTGAAATTATCGGAATATCTCGGCAAGTGGGTGCTGCTTTGCTTTTATCCCGGTGATTTTACCTTTGTCTGAGCGACCGAACTGGCAGCAGTTGCTGCCCGGTATGCTGATTTGCAGGACCTGGGGGTGGAGGTGATTTCCGTGAGTGTGGACAGCCAGTTTGTCCATAAAATCTGGAACGATTACGAGTTAAGCAAGATGGTGGAGGGCGGAATCCCATGGCATATGGCCACGGATGCCGCCGGCCATGTGGGCGCGACCTACGGGGTGTACGATGATAATTCCGGGGTGGAAATGCGCGGACGGTTCATCATCGATCCGGATGGCGTGATCCAGGGAATCGAAATCTTAACGCCGCCGGTGGGACGAAACGTGAACGAAACACTCCGGCAGATTAAGGCTTTCCAGCGGGTCCGGGAGACCAAGGGGGCCGAAGCCATGCCGGCGGAATGGGAGCCCGGGAAGAAAACACTGAAGCCCGGCCCGGACCTGGTCGGGAAAGTCTGGGAGGTCTGGAAACCGGAATAATTCCCCGGGGTAAGACATCCGGTAGTTTTCCGAAAGAGCGGCAGATACTCTGCCGCTCTTTTTTTTTGAGGCCATCCCCCCGGCATACCTGCCGGTTGGGGCGAGGGGGCTCTCCCGCCGGCCGGTTTTTTAATTTGATCTTTTCCCGGCCAGGCACTATTTTCCTTCTAATTGAAACTCAATCTCATTTATTGTAAGTACTGAGGGAAGATGGATCTGCCGGCGCAGAGAGTCGGAGATAATTCGAATCATTTTCTTGAATCTTATCGGACCCGCATAATCCCCTTCAATTAAGCAGGTCCGTTCGCGGAGGCGCCTGGTAAAACGGGCGCTTCCGTGATACCTTTCGTTCACCGTCTATTTGTCGTTTATCGCATGCTACGGGTTTACAGAGAGCAGTTTTTAGCAGTGGGAATGCTCATAACCGTCAATGCTCCGTTTTTAGGTATTGCATAATTACCTGTCAGCGGCTAAACTTTTTTAACCTGACTTACCCGATTGAACCCGGTGTGATCCCGGGACGCTTTCCGATGGGTGGCCCGTTGATTTCGGTGCCGGCACAACCACTGATTGCATTGACTTCCCTTTCTCCTTCACTTTTCCGCTGCACATGGACCGCCTGGAGACGCCTTGTACAACCGTAAGTCTCAGCGGCCTGGGAAGCCAGGATTCGATCGCCGGGTGAGGTGAGGTTTTCAACGTTGTTCAAAACCAGGAGGGGTTCCTATGAAACACCAGAATGTGCGTTTCGTTCGCGGGGGGCTGGTGGTGGGGATAATGTTGTTTGTATTGTTTCTGACCGGCTGTTATGAGTCGCCGACCGCTCCCGATCCGGGGGAGGCAGGAACCGCCGGTGTCATGAGTATTGTCCAGGCGGGCGGTCCGGATATCGTCATCCAAACGCCGGAAACCTGGGAAGATCTGGTGGTATTTGCGCATGGCTACGTGGACCCGGATGCCGGTCCCACTGCCTGGCGCGCCCAGCTGGAAGCGTTGGGGCCGTATCTGCCCGACCTGATCAATGATCTGGGGTATGCCTTTGCCGCGACCGGCTACCGCCGGGAGGGACTCATCATCCCGGAGGCAGTGGAAGATGTGGTGGATCTGGTCGATGTATTTTCCCAGGGATATGGGACGCCGCGGCACGTCTATCTGATCGGGGCGTCGGAAGGAGGGCTGGTCACGGCCCTGGCGGTGGAGCAGCACCCGGAAACCTTCGCCGGCGGATTGGCGCTGTGCGGTCCGGTGGGTGATTTCCGGAAACAACTGGATTACCTCGGGGATTTTCACGTGGTGTTCAATTACTATTTTCCGGGGCTTATCCCGAACAGTAGTCCCGCCGGGATCGATCCGGGCGTTCTGGGCAGCTGGGGCACGGAGGCCTCCCCGGGACCAGGCCAGCTCCAGGTGATCAATTATCTCTTTCACAATCCCACCCCGGAGATTCAGGAGCGTATCCGGAAATTACTCCGCGTCACCCGTGCCCCGGTGGATCCCGATGATGTGACTACCGTGGCCACGACCATCCTGGGGGTCCTGAGGTACAATATCATCGGAACCAATAATGCCCTCTCCGTGCTGGGCGGGCAGCCCTTTGACAACACCCGGCGCTGGTATTCCGGCACCGGATCTTTCCTGGACGACTGGCGATTAAACAGGGGCGTCCAACGGATCAAGGCGGAGCCGGCAGCTCTCTCGGAAATCGAACAGCAGTATCAGACCTCCGGGGATTTGTCCCGGCCCATTGTTATGCTCCACACCACCAAAGATCCCATCGTGCCGTACTGGCATGAACCGTTGTACAGACTGAAGATATTTACCAGCGGCTCGAGTTTGCTCCATTCCAATTTTCCGGTGTTTCGGTACGGGCATTGCAACTTCGAACTGGACGAAGTACAGAAAGCCTTCGCCCTGCTGGTCACCAAAGTGCGGATTGCAGAGGTTCTGGCTTCGCTCTGAACCTGCCGGTGAATTCCACACCAGCCACCCGCAACGCCGATCCGGAGGCGATATCTTCCTCGCCTCCGGGTTATTTTTCTCGTTCCCTTGTGTGCCGTCGGTACGGGATTGCACCCCACCGGAAAGCCAAACCCGTACCGTAATCCACTTCCACGTCTTGTCGGGAGAAATAAACAATTCCAGGGTGGGTCTTGTTTTTTTTTATTCGGTAAGTGAACAATTGCTGCAAAGAAATCCTTAACGGGATAGTGACTCCATTTGCACCGGCCATCCGGTGGAGGGGAAGCCGTTCCCTGAAACCGGACATCTTCCCGGAACCCTTGTGTACAGGCGGATTGCGGGCGTTGGCCCGCGGCCGAAGGTCCTGAAAGAGCCAGATAAGGAATGCATCTTGCCTGAAAATTTTGTATCATACCGGGATCTCTGTGAAAGGAACTTCCGGCAATTTGCCGGGGTACGTAGAATAGTGAGACTGGCGAAATGGAAACGAAGAAGTGAATGAATGTCCAATTCTGTGAATAATAATTGCGATAATTAATTTATTTAGCCTTGATGGGACGTTATTCATCTTATAAATTGGGCAATAATTTGATAGATGCTGGTCTCTGGCGATATCGTGGCAAGAAGTGTGCATCGGAGGACGGGAAGCCGGAAACGGTGGGCGAGCGATGTCGATGGAACCAAACAGAAGGAAGGGATTGATATATGAGCCATCCGCGTAATGGAATGCCGCCGAAACAGGGTTTGTACGATCCACGGCATGAACATGACGCTTGCGGCATTGGGTTTGTTGTCAACATTCAAGGGAAGCAGTCCCATGAAATTATCCAACAAGCCGTTACCGTTCTGAATAATTTGGATCACCGGGGGGCTTCGGGAAGCGAAGCGAACACCGGGGACGGCGCCGGCATATTGATACAGATTCCGCATAAATTTTTACATCGTTCCTGTGAAGGACTGGGGATCCATTTACCGGATCCCGGCGAATATGGCGTCGGCATGGTGTTCCTCCCGCCGGAGCGGGACCAACGGCGGCCCTGCGAAAAAGTGGTGGAACGCATTGTCGAGGAAGAAGGACAGGCGGTCCTGGGCTGGCGGAAGGTCCCGACGGATAATTTCTACCTCGGAAAAACGGCCAAGGATACCGAGCCGTCCGTGCGCCAGATTTTCATCGGCCGGAACCCGGAGATCCAGGACGAGCTGGCCTTTGAGCGGAAGCTCTACGTGATCCGGCGCCGGGTGACCCATGCCATCGAAGAAAGCGATCTGGGGGGCAAGGAGTTTTTCTATATTCCCAGCCTGTCCAGCCGAACCCTGATCTATAAGGGGATGTTAACACCCGCCCAGCTGATGGAATTTTATCCGGATCTCAGCGAACCGTTCATGGAATCGGCGCTGGCGCTGGTGCATTCCCGGTTCAGTACCAATACCTTTCCCAGTTGGAAACTGGCACATCCGTACCGTTACCTTATTCATAACGGGGAAATCAATACCTTGCGGGGCAACCAGAATTGGATGTACGCCCGGGAAGCACGTCTGGCCTCGGAACTGTTCGGGGACGACCTGGAGAAAATCATCCCCATCATCCAGGAAGATGGCAGCGATTCGGCGAAATTCGACAACACGCTGGAGTTCCTCGCCCTGAGCGGCCGTTCACTTCCCCATGCCATGATGATGATGATCCCGGAACCCTGGGAGAATCACGAAAATATGCCAGAGGAGGCGCGGGCCTTTTATGAATATCACAGCAGCCTGATGGAACCCTGGGACGGGCCGGCTTCCATCGCCTTTACCGACGGGAAAATTGTGGGCGCCACCCTGGATCGCAACGGCTTGCGTCCCTCCCGGTACTATGTGACCCAGGACGATGTGGTGGTGTTGGCCTCCGAGGTCGGCGTGCTGGATATTCCACCGGAAGAGGTGGTGCACAAAGACCGGTTAAAGCCCGGGCGGATGCTCCTGATCGATACGGAAAAGGGCCGGATCATCAGCGATGAGGAGATCAAGCACCAGATAGCGACCGCGCATCCTTACCGGGAATGGCTGGATGAGAACCTGATCGATTTTGAGGATCTCGAGGATGTGCCAGTCACCGAACCCGACCAGCCGCATGAAGAGATTCTGACCCGGCAGAAAGTTTTCGGGTACACGTATGAGGACCTGCAGGTCAACGTGGGGCCGATGGCGGAAAATATGATCCAGCCGGTCGGGGCCATGGGGAACGATGCACCGATTGCGGTGTTGTCCAAGCAACCGCAGCTGTTGTATAACTATTTCAAGGAGCTGTTTGCCCAAGTCACCAATCCGCCTATTGATCCCATCCGGGAGGAGTTGATTACTTCCACCGAGACGACACTCGGCTCCGAGGGCAACCTGCTGGATCCGACCCCGGAGAGCTGCCGGCAGATCCGGCTGAAAACCCCGATCCTGAAGAACGAGGAAGTGGAGAAACTCCGGCGGATTGATTTGCCCGGCTTCGAGTGTGCCACGCTGCCCATTCTGTTCAAGCCTGCCGAAGGCGGCGCCGGACTGGAGGAGGCGTTGGATCGGTTATTCGAGGCGGCGGATCGGGCGATCGAGCAGGGTGTAAATATCCTCATCCTCTCCGACCGGGGGTTTGACCGGGAGCATGCCCCCATTCCTGCGCTGTTAGCGGTGGGCGGACTGCACCATCATCTTATCCGATCCGGGAACCGTACCAGGGTGGGCCTGGTGCTGGAATCCGGCGAGCCCCGGGAAACGCACCACTTCTGCCTGCTCCTGGGCTACGGGGTGGATGCGGTGAATCCGTATATGGCCTACGAGAGCCTGGCGGATTTGATCCGGGAAGAAAAACTGAATGAGATGACGTTCGACCGGGCCGTGAAGGGCTACAACAAAGCGGTGGTCAAAGGGATCGTCAAAGTCATGGCCAAGATGGGGATCTCCACGATCAAGTCGTATCGGGGAGCCCAGATCTTTGAAGCCCTGGGTATCAGTCAAGACGTCGTAGACAAGTATTTTACCTGGACCGACACCCGAATCGAGGGTATCGGCCTGGATGTGATTGCCCGGGAAGCCGCCTTGCGTCACCAGCGGGCGTTCCCGCGGATCTCCACCAATGGCAGTACGCTGGACGAGGGGGGGTTGTACAAGTGGCGGAAGAGCGGTGAATATCATATGTACAACCCGGAGACGGTGCACAAGCTCCAGCTGGCCTGTCGCCTGGGGAGTTACAAACTCTATAAGGAATACGCCCAGCTGATTGACCAGCAGATCGATCCGCCGCCCACTCTGCGGAGCTTGCTGCAATTCAAACCGGCATCGGAGCCCATCCCTCTGGAAGAAGTGGAGTCGGTGGAATCCATTGTGAAACGGTTTAAGACCGGGGCGATGTCCTACGGTTCCATCGGCAAGGAGACCCACGAGGCGCTGGCAATCGCCATGAATCGTCTGGGTGGAAAGAGCAACACCGGCGAGGGCGGCGAAGACCCTACCCGGTACACCCTGGATCCGAACGGCGACTCCAGGAATAGCGCCATTAAACAAGTGGCATCCGGCCGGTTCGGCGTGACCAGCCTGTACCTCACCCAGGGACAGGAAATTCAAATTAAAATGGCCCAGGGAGCCAAGCCGGGTGAAGGGGGGGAACTCCCCGGGCGAAAAGTTTATCCCTGGATCGCCAAGGTGCGGCTGTCCACTCCCGGAGTGGGGCTGATTTCGCCGCCACCGCACCACGATATTTATTCCATCGAGGATCTGGCCCAGTTGATTCACGATCTGAAGAATGCCAATTCCAAGGCGCGGATCAATGTGAAGCTGGTGTCGGAAGTCGGAGTGGGCACCATTGCGGCCGGCGTGTCGAAAGGTCATGCGGACGTAGTGCTCATCAGCGGACATGATGGCGGCACAGGCGCCTCCCCGCAAACCAGTATCCGGCATGCCGGATTGCCGTGGGAACTGGGATTGTCGGAAACCCATCAGACCCTGGTGCTGAACGATCTTCGCAGCCGGATTGTGGTGGAAACGGACGGCCAGATCAAAACCGGACGGGACGTGGCCGTTGCGGCCCTGCTGGGTGCGGAAGAGTATGGCTTCGGTACCAGTGCGCTCATTGCACTGGGCTGCATCATGATGCGCGTGTGTCACCTGGATACCTGTCCGGTGGGCGTGGCGACCCAGAACCCGGAGCTGCGTCACAAGTTCAAAGGCGATCCGCAGCACGTGGTCAACCTGATGACCTTTGTTGCCCGGCATTTGCGGGAAATCATGGCCGAACTGGGCTTCCGGTCCGTCGATGAAATGATTGGGCGAACCGATGTCCTGGAACAGCGCAAAGATGTGGAGCACTGGAAGGCCAAACACCTGGATCTGACACCACTTTTCCAGCGGCCGGAAGTGGATGAGACCATCGGTATGCGATGCATGATTTCGCAGGAACACGGGCTCGAGAACGCCATGGACATCCAGACCTTGCTCGACCTGTGCGAGCCGGCGTTGCTGGAGCAGAAGCCGGTGAAAGCAACCCTGCCAATCCAGAATATTAACCGGGTGGTAGGAACCATCGTGGGGAGCGAACTCACGCGCCGGTATGGTGCAGAGGGCCTCCCGGAAGATACGATCCATCTCAAGTTCCAGGGGTCGGCCGGGCAGAGTTTCGGTGCGTTCATCCCCAGGGGGATGACCCTGGAATTAGAAGGGGATGCCAACGATTATTTCGGCAAGGGGCTGTCCGGCGGCAAGTTAATTTTGTATCCGCCCAAGGGGTCCAAATTCAAGCCGGAAGAAAATATCGTCGTGGGCAACGTGTCCTTTTACGGCGCCACGGGAGGCGAGGCGTATATCCGGGGGATGGCCGGGGAGCGATTTTGCGTGCGGAACAGCGGTGTCCGTGCGGTGGTGGAAGCGGTGGGAGATCATGCCTGTGAATATATGACCGGGGGCCGGGTGGTGATCCTGGGGCCCACCGGCCGGAACTTCGGGGCCGGCATGTCCGGCGGAATTGCCTATGTGCTGGATGAGCAGGGCGATTTTCATCGCAACTGTAATCAGAACATGGTTTACCTGGAAAATCTCCTGGATGAGAATGAAATCGACGAAGTGGAAGAGATGATCCACCGGCACGCCGAGTACACCGGCAGTGAGCTGGCCTGGAGGGTGCTGGCCCAGTGGGAAGCCATGATCCCGCGGTTTGTGAAGGTGATGCCCCGGGATTACAAACGGATGCTGGAAGCCATTTCCCAGTCGAAAGAACTGGGTTTAAGCGGCGAAGAAGCCGTCATGAAGGCCTTTGTACAGAATAAGGAGGACATGGCTCGGGTGAGCGGTAATTAAGGCGGACTGAGAGCACCGGTGATAGGAACGCCGACAGACGAGGCAATTGGAAATTTGAGGAGTAGAAGGAGTATCTATGGGTAAACCGACCGGATTTATGGAATACGGCCGGGAGGAACTCCCGGAACGCAGTCCGGAGGAACGCATCAAGGATTGGGAAGAATTCCACGAGCATCTCCCGGAAGAGACGCTGCAGAAGCAGGGCGCCCGGTGTATGGATTGTGGAGTCCCGTTCTGCCATACCGGTTCGGTGCTGAATGGGAAGGCACTGGGATGTCCGATTAATAATTTGATTCCGGAATGGAACGATCTGGTCTACCGGGGTCTCTGGAAAGAAGCCCTGGATCGGCTGCATAAGACGAACAATTTTCCTGAGTTCACCGGCCGGGTGTGCCCGGCACCGTGCGAGGGGTCCTGTGTGCTGGGGATTAATGAACCGCCGGTGACGATCAAAAGCATTGAACAGGCGATCATCGATAAAGGGTTTGCCGAAGGATGGGTTGTGCCGCATCCCCCCGAACAACGCACCGGGAAGACGGTTGCGGTGGTGGGATCGGGCCCGGCGGGACTGGCCTGCGCCGCCCAGCTCAATAAGGCCGGTCACCTGGTCACGGTTTACGAACGGGCGGATCGCATCGGCGGCTTGCTCATGTACGGCATCCCGAACGTGAAGCTGGATAAACAGGTCGTACAACGGCGCGTGAATCTGCTGGCAGAAGAGGGCATTGAATTTGTGACCAATACGGAAATCGGGCGGGATCTGCCGGCGCCGGAATTGCTGAAAAAGTTCGATGCCGTGGTGCTGGCCGGCGGTGCGACAAAACCCCGGGATCTGGAGATCGAAGGCCGGGAACTAAACGGAGTTCATTTTGCCATGGAATTCCTGCACGCGAATACGAAAAGCCTGTTGGATTCCGAACTCGCCGATGGCCAGTTTATTTCTGCCGAAGGGAAAAACGTTATCGTGATCGGTGGCGGGGATACCGGTACGGATTGTGTGAGTACCAGTATGCGGCATCAGTGTGAACACCTGATTCAATTCGAGATTTTACCAAAACCACCGGACGAACGGGGTAATACGAACCCCTGGCCGGAGTGGCCGAACGTGTATCAGGTGGATTACGGCCAGGCGGAGGCGAAGGCGAAATTCGGCGATGATCCCCGGGAATATCAGGTCATGACTAAACAATTTGTCGGGGATAAAAAGGGACGGGTGAAAGAGTTGCATACCGTCCGGGTGGAGTGGGATTCCCGGGGCAACGGCCGCATGGCGCCGGTGGAAATTCCGGGAACCGAAAAAGTGTGGAAGGCCGATCTGATCCTGCTGGCCCTCGGATTTCTGGGCCCGGAAGATCCCGTCCTGGAACAACTACAAGTGGAACGGGATCCGCGTTCCAATGCGAAAGCGGTTGACGGGAAATATGCCACGAATATCGACGGGGTGTTTGCGGCCGGCGATATGCACCGGGGGCAGAGCCTGGTGGTCTGGGCCATCCATGAAGGACGCGGCGCCGCACGGGAGTGCGATCAATACCTTATGGGCGCGACCGAACTGCCGTAAAACGACCTGAAAATTCGGTGTGCTTTGTTCCGGGAGACTGGCTGACAGAACACCAAAGCAGTCCGTATTTCAATGCGCGTTTATCATGCATCCTATCTGTGGGGTGGCCGGTGCCGACGGCGCATCTGAAAATTTCCGGGGTATTACAATCCCGGGTTTCGTATTTTAATCGGGACATATGATCCGAACAGAGCAGAAATCCGGCTAGGCAGATAACCGAACACGCCGATTGATCCGGCTGGCTTTGTCTATGCCTTATGAATGAAACGGAGGAGGTAACAATGAATTTCGCGACGAAACTGGTGAATCTGATACTCTTGGGAGCCGGGCTTCTTTTATTGGTCGGTTGTGGCGGGCAGTCAGGTTCCGGGGCAAAAGTGAAGCAGGAAAAATTCGGCGAGATGCCGGACGGCCGGCAGGTGAACCTGTACACGTTGGAGAGCAGCACCGGTATGATCGCCAAAATAACGGATCTGGGAGGAAGCGTTACCACCTTGTACGTGCCGGATGCCGGAGGACACCTGGCGGATGTGGTGTTGGGATTCAATAGCGTGGAAGATTATTACACCAGTAACATGGGCGCTATTGTGGGGCGGTATGCCAACCGGATTGGCGGCGCCCGCTTCACTCTGGACGGTACCGAATACACGCTCGCCCGGAACAACGGCGAAAACAGTATCCATGGCGGGAATAAGGGGTTCGATGATGTGCTTTGGGACGCTACTCCGGTTGAGTCTGAAGACGGACCCTCCCTGCAACTGAACTATCTGAGTAAAGACGGTGAAGAAGGGTATCCCGGGAATTTATCGGTCAAAGTGGTGTATACCCTCACCAAAGAGAATGCACTTCGGATCGAGTACACGGCGACCACGGATAAACCGACCGTGCTGAATCTCACCAATCATTCGTATTTCAACCTGTCCGGAGAAGGCAAGGGGAGCATTCTGGATCAGGAGATCATGATGAACGCGAACCAGTTTTTAGCTGTCAGTCAGGATCTCGTTCCCACCGGCCAAATCCTCGATGTCAAAGGCACTCCCATGGATTTTACCACCTTAAAACCCATCGGTGCGGATATCGATGCGCCCTACCGGCAGTTGCAGTATGGCGAGGGATATGATCATTGCTGGGTGTTGAACAAACCGGTGGGCGAGATGGGCCTGGCCGCCAAGGTTGTGGATCCGAACTCCGGGCGGGTCATGGAGGTCTATACTACCGAACCCGGTGTGCAATTTTATACCGGAAACCACCTGGATGGCAGCCTGGTAGGGAAAAGCGGCGCCGCTTATGTGAAGCGTTCCGGATTCTGTCTGGAAGTCGAGCATTATCCGGACTCGCCGAATCACCCCAATTTCCCCTCCACGGTACTGCGCCCGGGAGATGAATATACCCAAACCACGCTTTATAAATTTTCCACCCAATAATACCTGCACGGGTTAGCGCAATCTAACCGTTGGAGACCGGCAGTGATTTCTCGGATGTCCGAAAGGAGAAACCACTGCCGGTTTCTTTTGATGCTATGCTTCCGGATGCCTTACCTCTCAGAGATTCACGGCATCAATGGGCACGCCCGGGTATTTTGCTGTAGGAAAGCGTACTCAGTTTTCCGGGACGTCTACACAGGGAAGCCCCCCGTGTGGATCCGGTCATCTGACTGCGCGGTAGCCCGGCGCAGCTGTGAATTTGTTCCCGGCGATTATCTCACGTCGCTTCGCTTGGGAGAAGATGGCTTGTGATACGTTTTCGGATAGTAGTTCTGCAACAGGTAGGACAAATCATAACCTCGTTCCTGGCAGAGACGCTCCATTTCAACAAAAGAATCATCTTTTGGGAAACGAGTAACTTCACCGGTCCGGTAGTGATAGACCCGCACCTGATCTTCAGAGAGCGTGATGGAAAAATAGCCGATAGAGTAGCCGCCTGACCGAAGGAGATGGTTCCAGAGAACCTCTGGTGAAGGGTCATCATCCATGATGGCACCTCCCGTTCTTTTTCCTGTGTAAAAAAAGAAAGATAAAGTGAGTTCTTTTCTCATACCTGCCGTCTACGGGTAAAGTTTCATACTATTTACCTGTCTGGTAACGAACCACCGGCGGCCTTACCCGGCTCGGTGTGCACTCCGGAGAAGTGGTGAGATTCTCACGATACCTCCCCGCCCCTGTGCCTCGGTTACGGAGAGGGCCTTCCACGGGCAACCCGAGTCAAGAAGGGGTAAGGTATTAAGGAGAAATCTTGTGAAACCTGAGTAAAGCGATACGAGCGAAGGATAGTATTGCTTCACTTCAGTTAACCCCCGACCTAGAGCCTGTTTGTTTTCACCGAATGGATGAGGTGAAAACTTACATGTTTTTCGTCGATTGAGCGATTTATGGCCATAAATCGCTCAATCTGGGCTAAAGTAATTCCGGTGTTTGCCGATAAAATGAGTGGATAAGGATATTAACGGCCTTCTGATGACAGAAGAAGTCAAGTGATGTCAGATTCGTTTCCCCAAAGGGCGGTAGTGGTTAAATAGTACCGGAGAATTCATGTGTCGACGTCTGATTGGGGAGCGATACAAGGGTATGGACGAACCGGATACGGGGACATGGCGTACGAATCATCGGAGAATGGTACGGTGTTATGAAAATACTCTTTGTTGACAAACATGATCGATTGCGGGAGTTTCGCCTTACGCGGGCCAAACTGACCATGGCAGGTGTCCTCCTTTTCCTGGCAAGTGTCAGTGTCATTTCGTTCACTTTCCGCCCGTTGACGGAGATGCTGTACCGGCAGAAGATCACCAAGATGAAAGAGGCCAACGAAAACCTGGCTCGCTTGGCGCATTCCTTCTGGAATCAGGTACAGCACATGGAAAATCGTCTGGGGAGTTTGGAATCCAACGACGAGGCCATGCGGACCTACGCAGGGCTGAAGCAGATGGAGGCAGATTTCCGAAGAGTGGGAACCGGGGGTAACCGGTACGATAAAACCACGGAAATCGATTACCTGATGCCGTCGAACGAATTGAAAGTCTCTGATTTATTGGTCGGGGTGGATCAGTTGGAGCGGCTGATCAATCTGGAACGGTACAGTTACATGACCCTGGATTCAGCCTACCAGCACACGATTGCCAGGACCGAGGCGACTCCTTCCATCCGGCCGATCAACACGGGGTATTTCACGGATTTCTTTGGCTGGAGAAACGATCCATTTACCGGAGAACGGAAGTTCCATTACGGACTTGATATTTCCTCCCCCAAAGGTACCCCGGTACACGCCACGGCCGATGGCGTGGTGCAGTATGCCCGGAGAAGAGGCGGATACGGGTTGGTCGTTGCAGTCGCCCATCCATACGGGTACGAAACGCTGTATGCGCATCTTTCCAGGATGCTGGTTCGCCCGGGCCAGAAGGTCTCGCGGGGAGACATCATTGCCGAGGTGGGAAACACCGGACGCTCCACCGCCTCACATTTGCATTACGAAGTTCACGAACACGGTACTCCCGGGAATCCGCTGAACTTTTTCTTCAGCGGCTATCTGAAGTGACGGATTCACTGGGGTGTTGAAAAATAGATAGCCCCGGACTCCCCGACCTCCCGCGGGAGTCCTCACGCAAGTCCTCTTCCAGCCGGGTTCAGGGGAGCGGCGGGTTTTTTCGCCCACCCGTACCATCGCCTGCCCGGGGTTGAAACGTTTTTCTTTATTCTTTCGTTACTGTAAACTTTACCGGTTTCTGCGCCTTTTCCGCCACAAATAATCAAAAATTTCTTTTCTCTTCAGGGAGAAAAAAGTTATTAAGTTCAGTAATTATATTGAATTGCATGCTATTTACGATTCAAAGGGTAATATGCTTAAACTTATAATTGACTTTTAGCAGGAAGGTGGGTATTCTTAATAAAGAATGGTCTGTTATTATGACAGGCGATATCGCTCTGGTTATAGCCGCGGATGCAACATCGAAATCGATATTATCTGAACGGCCTGTGTTTTTTAACAATTTATATCCTTATTCCCCCACGTGTGCCTTAATGGGTGATACTGTTTCGATGCAGTGGAATACAAAAAGGAGGACACATGAATAAACTCATAACCAGAGTATTACTCTCTGCGATGATTGTTGCGGGGGTGGCATGCTCGCAACATCCGGGAATGACTCCTGACAGCCAGGCTCAGGGGCATGCTTCCGATTACCAGTCTCGTATAATCAACCAACCGTTTCAGCAGGTCTGGGATAACCTGGTCCAGTACCTCGAAACCAAACAGGTGCAGTTAAAGATCCGGAAACAGGAGAGCGGTTTTATCGATACCGGCTATATGCAGGTCCCCGGTCGCGAACTTGCCATGTATGCCTGGACCCAGGGGCGGCGGCCGAATCAGGTAGAATCGCAGGGCCGGATCAAAGCCACACTCTATCTCTGGAAGATTTCCGATAATCAGACTCTGATCACCATGAACACCCGGGTGGAGGTGTACGAAAATCCCACAAAGTATTCGGATGGGGGTTGGTTGTATGCGAACTCGACCGGGCGATTCGAGTCACAGGTACTAACCGGATTTCTTCAAAATCAGGAACTGGCCGAGGGGGCGAACCAGAAATAGAGTTGGTATCATTCCGGACACTGGTCAAGGGCCTGGTCAGTAACTGGTCCCGCCGGTTTTCGGAGTGCGGTCATCAAATTCAGAGGCCGATCCTTCTGGGATCGGCCTTTTTTTTAACCTGGCTCGTCTCTCACCAGAAGTCGGCGTCTTCCGTTCTCTCCGATTTTATTGTTCCCTTTTTCATCCGGCAGCTATTTCTGCAGATCCGGCAGTTGGCCGGTAGCCGGAGGGTTGTATATATCACCAGGACCCGGCCTCTTCCTGAAGAAGTATTTTTCATTAAGAGTTTGTTTCTCAACGGTAATTTTTTAGTTTACCTTGCTGAATGAGAGTAGGGCAGGGATGCGGCGGAACTCCGCGATTTATATCCCCGGCATCCGGCATGAGGTGCCGGCTAACCGGCCGGTCCGGGATGAATCGTAGAAGGTATTCGCGGTTTCCGAAAGTGAAAGAGTGCACTGCAGGGAAGGCTAACTAAAAGCGATTCCATGGAACATACGGAGCAAAAAACCTGGCCGGTGCATGATCCGGAACGCCCGAACCCGCCCGTGGTTCATCCCGGCGATGCGGCCCTGCAAGCCCCGTCCTCAGACGCCACTGTTCTGCTCGACGGCACCACGCTCGCCGGATGGGAGCACCTTGACGGAGCGCCGGCAGGTTGGACTCTCGGGAACGGATTTGTGGAAGTCGCGGCAGGCACCGGAGATATCCGGACCCGGCAATCATTCGGGGACTGTCAATTGTACGTGGAATGGGCGGCACCGGTCCCGGTGGAGGGTGAAGGGCAACAGCGCGGGAACAGCGGTGTGTTTCTGATGGCACAGTACGAGATCCAGGTGTTAGACTCTTACGAGAATCCCACTTATGCGGATGGCCAGGCCGCCGCAATCTACGGCCAGATGCCCCCGCTGGTGAATGCGTGTCTGCCGCCGGGAGCATGGCAAACCTATCAGATCCTTTTTCGCCGGCCCCGGTTTGATTCGAGCGGCCAGGTGCGCCGGCCGGCTTTCATGACGATCTTCCATAACGGTATTCTCGTCCAGGATCACGTTCGGTTGACCGGCCCGACCGCGCACAAGGAACGACCACCCTATACCGAACATCCGCCCCGGCTACCGCTTCGCCTGCAGGATCACGGAGATCCGGTCCGCTTCAAGCGTATCTGGATTCGGGATCTGGAACCGGAGGATTCCGAATAATCCTGAAGAGGGGTTCCGGGCTGCGTGTTGTCGACTTCCGCCCCGGAAGCCGGTATCTCCTGACAAAGAGAAGAGACGTGCCGGAGGAGTTGCCATTCAAACGTATCAAAGAGCATCTAGAGAACAAGGAGTAACTGCTGTCTTATGAATGAGGATTTTCCAAGAATCAAACGCCTCCCGCCCTATGTGTTTAACATCGTCAATACCTTGAAAATGGAGGCGCGACACCGGGGTGAAGATATCGTGGATTTTGGGATGGGAAACCCGGATCAACCCACCCCCAACCATATCGTGGAAAAATTGGTGGAGGTGGCCCAACGGGAGGATACCCATCGCTATTCGCAGTCCAAGGGGATTCCCCGCCTGCGGCAGGCCATCTGTAATTGGTATAAACGGCTCTATGATGTGGATCTGGATCCGGAATCCGAAGCCATTATCACAATCGGATCCAAGGAGGGGATTTCGCATCTGGCGCTCTCCATCGTGGAACCCGGGGATGCCGTCCTCGTGCCGAACCCGACTTATCCTATCCATTCATATAGTTTTGTGATCGCCGGGGCGGATATTCGCCACGTGCCGATTTCGGAAGAGGTTGATTTTATCGGGGAACTCGAAAAGGCGGTGCGGCAATCCTGGCCGCCCCCCAAGGTGCTGGTGTTGAATTTTCCTGCCAATCCCACCACCCAGTGTGTTGCGCCGGATTTTTTTGTTAAGGTGGTTGATTTCGCCAGAGAACACAATATCTGGGTCATTCAGGACCTCGCTTACGCGGAAATAGTCTTCGACGGATACAAAGCTCCGTCGATTCTGGAGGTGCCGGGTGCCAAGGATCTGGCCGTGGAATTCTATTCGCTGTCCAAAACCTATAACATGCCCGGATGGCGGGTCGGCTTTTGCTGTGGAAACCGGGAGCTGATCCATGCCCTGACGCGGATGAAATCCTATCTGGATTACGGAATTTTTACCCCGATTCAGGTCGCAGCTATCACGGCTCTGGAAGGCCCTCAGGATTGCGTAGCGGAGATCCGGGACATGTACCAGAGCCGCCGTGATGCGCTGATCCGGGGACTAGATTCTATCGGCTGGAAGGTGAGTACTCCGAAAGCGACCATGTTTGTGTGGGCCAAAATTCCGGAACCCTATGTCCAACAGGGATCTTTGGAATTTTCCAAAACCCTGTTGCAAGAGGCCAAGGTGGCCGTGTCCCCGGGTATCGGCTTCGGTGAGTATGGAGATGAGTACGTGCGGTTTGCCCTCATTGAGAATGAACACCGGACCAAGCAGGCCATCCGGAGTATGCGGCGCATGTTCCGCTGATATGGTGGGCCCGTGGCCCCGGTTCGGTTCGGGCTGCACCAATTCGACTGGGGAGCGGGGCGAAGAGCCCCGGAGTTTTCAGCATTGTATCACCAGGCGGGTCTCGACCGGTCACAAAACGGATAAAATTTACCCTTGCATGCTGTAGCCGGAGGGCCTATCTTATGAACAATTGTTCAGATGATAATATTAGCGCTTAGATATCGAAAATAATGTCGGAATTACAACTCCATAGTATAAAACCGGGAGTGTTTGATCGCATTCAACGCAGCGTGTTTAACGAGGCCGAAATCTATGGACTCTCCGGGTTGTTCAAAGCGCTCTGCGATCCGACCAGACTCCGCATTGTCCTGGCGCTGAAGGAATCGGAGCTGTGTGTCCACGATCTGGCCAATCTCATTGACAGCAGCGAATCCAACACCTCCCATCAGCTGCGAATCCTTCGGAGCGAAAAGATTGTGAAATTCCGCAAGGAAGGTAAACAGGTTTTTTACTCCATTGCCGATGCCCATATCACTCATTTTATTACAGATATCCAGGAGCATCTTCGCGAATCGTGATCTGTCTCTCTGTTACAGGGAGAAGGAAAAGGTAGCAACCAGATGACCGCATATGATGAATTGAGAGCCCAGAGTAAACGGAATTTGCGATTGGCTCTGAGCATTACCTTTCTGTTTTTTATAGTTGAAGTAGTGGGCGGGATCCTGACCAACAGCCTGGCCTTGCTGAGTGACGCCGGCCACATGCTTACCGATGTCCTGGCGTTGGGGATGAGTTTATTTGCCATGTGGTTTGCCCGGCGTCCACCCACACAACGTCATTCATTTGGGTATCACCGGTTGGAAATTTTCGCCGCTTTACTGAATGGCCTCACCCTTATAGGCGTCTCGCTGTATATCTTTATCGAGGCTTACCACCGGTTGCAATCGCCGCCCGAGGTGGCGGGTACACCGATGCTGATTATTGCTTTGGCAGGCTTAGTGGTGAATCTGGTCAACAGTTATATATTGCATCGTTCCAAAGAACACAGTCTGAATGTCAGGGGGGCGTATCTCCACGTACTCGGGGATACCCTGGGATCGGTCGGAGCGGTTGCAGCGGGGGTTATCATGATCACCACCGGTTGGATGTATGCCGATCCCCTTTTCAGTGTCGTGATTGGGATCATCATCATCGCTTCCTCCTTTCATTTGTTGCGGGGGACTGTGCATGTGCTGATGCAGGGGACCCCGGAGGGGATCAAACCCCAGGAGGTCCGGGATGCCATTCAAAAGTTTGTGCATGTCCGGGACACCCATGATCTTCACATCTGGACCCTGACGAACGGTATCGAGGCTATGACGGTCCACATTAATGCAGACCGGGGATTATCTCTGGAAGAACAGGATCGTTTGATTCACCAGGTGCAGCGGCTCACCAGGGAGGAATTCGGCATCCAGCATACCACCATTCAGGTGGAGTTGGCCCATGAGGAGAAAGAGTGCTGTATTGTGAATGAGATGCAGCCCTGATCTTTCCGTCCGGGTTCCGTCGGGAACGCCGGGTCAATCTCTGCCAAAGGAGAGTATAAAATTTCCGGATGTTATGCACGCTGCCGGTTATTAACTTCTTCACCAGCAACACAATAAGAAAAGAGGGATCGCATGGCGCTTAGGAACGCTGGCAAATGGAGTCTGTATTTGCTGCTCTGGTTGACAGGGGCCGGTTCACTGTTCGGGCAGGCGAGCACCTTGAGTACCTCGGGGGTGGTCTTCACAAATTATTCCTATCAGACCGAAAGTGGCGACAATGCGTTTAGTGTCAATCGAGCCTATGTAACTGTTCGGGGGGCATTATCGCCTGGGGCCCGATTCCGGGTAACCAGTGACGTCCGGCCACCGGACAGCACCGGCGGGGGGTATGATCTCATTCTGAAGTATGCTTATGCCGCCTGGAGCCCCGGGCGGGTGAGCACGTTCACTTTCGGTTTGATGAATACCGGCGCGTTCCTGATCCAGGAGCGGACCTGGGGTTTGCGGTACCTGTTTAAAACGGCCCTGGATCAGTATCATTATGCCATTTCCGCGGATTTTGGCCTCGGATACCAGGCGCGGTTTCTGTCGAAAATGTCCGTGATGGCCAAGGTGACCAACGGCGGAGGGTTCACCGCCGCGGAGACCAATACCGGGAAGCGGTTGCATCTCCGGCTGCTCTACGGATCAGAGGACCTCTCCCGGGAGATCGGGTTCAACGCGGGCGTGTACGGCAGCGTGGATTATACCGGGCCCGGCGATCAGGTCTATCTCTACTCGGTATTTGTGGGACGGCATTCCAACCATTTTTGGGTGGGCAGCGAATTCGGCACCCGCAGCCCGGACCTGGCCTTTTCCTCTGAGGCACACAATTATTTCTATTCGTTTTACGGGCGGTTGGAAGTCTCCAGGACTATACAACTCTTCGGACGAACCGATTACGATCAGGATGCCCTCGGCAGCGGAGCCGCGGAACCGGTGGCACAACGCTGGCACCTGGCGGGGGTTCAGTTTTCTATGAGCCAGGGCCTGAAGGTGACCCCGAACATCGTGTACCACACCACCGACCAGGAGAATACCCTGTTTATCCGGCTGAGCGGTGAAATCCGGTTTTAACCGGGGGAGGATTCGGTGTCGCAGAATCAGTTTTACACGACCTTTGACCGGGAGACGTTCCAGGGGCGCTCTTCGACCGATTACCGGACCGAATTCGAGCGGGATCGGGACCGGATCATTTACTGTGCGGCATTCCGGCGGTTGCAGGGCAAAACCCAGGTGTTTATGTCCGGAGAATATGATTTCTATCGCACCCGGCTTACCCATTCCATTGAAGTCTCCCAAATCGGCCGATCCATCGTGAATTATGTGAATCAGACTGCGGAATACTTCACCGAGGAATACTACCTGGATCCGGTGCTGGTGGAGGTGATCAGTCTGGCCCATGATATCGGCCACCCGCCGTTCGGACACGGGGGCGAGAAAGTGTTGAATATCATGATGGCGGAGGATGGGGGATTCGAGGGCAACGCCCAGACTCTGCGGATCCTCACGGAGATTTTTTATGACGCCCGGGCGGGCCGCCGGGGGATGAAGCCGACCCGGGCCTTCATGGACGGCGTTATGAAATACAAGAACCTTGAACAGGATACCCCCGAGCCGAAACAAAAGTTTTTGTACAATGACCAGCAACGGTATCTGGACTTTGTCAGCGCCAACGGCTCCCATCCCCAAGCGGTCTCCCGACAAAGTATCGAGTGCCAGATTATGGACTGGGCGGATGACTCCGCCTATTCGGTCAACGACCTGCTGGACGGCTATAAAGCCGGATTCCTTACCCGGAGAAGCATCGAAGAGTGGGCGGGGGATCAGGAATTAGACGCCGGACAATCGGGGGTGGTGGAAAAGCTACTGGAACAAATTTCCACCGAGGCGGATTTTGAAATCTATCTGGCCAATAAGGTCGGAGAGTTTATTACATCGGTGTCGGTGAAAAAAACGGCGGATTACGACTGGTCCCAGCGATACAATTATGCCCTGTCGCCCGGCACGGAGTTTCAGACCGAAAGCCGGTTGTACAAACAACTGGCCTACGACGTGATCTTTCAGAGCCCCCAGATCCAGCAACTGGAAGCCAAGGGCGGGCGGATCCTGAAAGCGCTGTTTACCGTTCTCGCCGATCGCTATCTCCGGGGGCAAAATACCTATGAACTTTTACCATCCAAGGTCGCCCGGGCGATTCAACAGGCTCCGAACGATCGGGGAAAAGCCCGCCTGTTGTGCGACCATATTGCCGGCATGACCGACCGGTATGCTATCCGGATTTACAAGCGGATCTTTGATCCCGAATTCGGGAGCATCGTCGATATCATATAAAATCCCGTCTGGTGCGTCCTCCCCCTTGCCGATTTGCGTTCCTACGCCTGGCAGACCCCCTGTACCATTCCGGAAGACACCAGGGCAGCCCCGGCCGTCTGATTTTGATGTAGATTGTTACTCCCATCCTGACTATCTTTAAATCTTTTGAAAAAACGACATTTACCAAAAGATGAAATCATAAACGGGCGGCTCCTGCCCGCGATCATCAATTTGGCCATTCCCCTGATCCTGGCCAATTTGATGCAGACGGCCTACAATATTGTCGATACCTATTGGGTCGGCCGGTTAGGGGAGACGGCCGTGGCGGCTATTTCGCTGGCCTTCCCCATTATCTTTCTGATTATCTCCTTCGGCGCCGGGCTGACTATCGCGGGGACGGTGCTGGTGGCCCAGTATACCGGCAAGCAGGATCAGGACCAGGTGGACCGGATCGCCGGCCAGACGATCATTCTGCTGATTAACGTCTCCATTCTCATCTCCGTCGCGGGTTTTTTACTGGCCGGTCCATTGCTGCGATTAATGGGCGCCGCACCAGAGGTGGCGGCCCGGGGGACGGTCTACCTGAAGATCTTATTCGCCTTCTCGGTCTTCCTGTTTTTATTCTTTGTGTTCCAGGCAATTCTGCGCGGGTGGGGTGACACCAAAACCCCCATGTGGGTCATGTTCTGGTCGGTGTTGGCCAATTCGATTTTAGATCCGTTGTTGATTTTCGGAGTCGGTCCCTTTCCACAATTAGGGATTGCCGGCGCTGCCTGGGGCACAGTAATCTCCCGTGGTGGGGCGGCCATCGTCGGCATGTATATCCTGTTCAGCGGGCGGAAGATGCTCCACATCCGGCTCTCCTATCTCTGGCCCGATTGGGGAAAGCAGTGGCAGCTCATCCGGCTGGGGATCCCGGCCTCTCTGGAACAGATCATTCGGTCGCTGGGCATTACCGTCATGATGTTTATCGTCGCCGATTTCGGTACCACGGTGGTGGCGGCCTACGGGATCGGAGCCCGGATCCTCTCCTTTGTACTGGTGCCGGCCTTTGCGCTTTCCATGGCTACGTCCACCGCGCTGGGGCAGAATTTCGGGGCGGGCAATCTGACCCGGGCCGAACAGGCCGGATGGCTGGGCTCCGGTTTCGGCTTCGTGAGCATGACGGTAATCGGGATCGTATTTTACTTCAATGCCCACGCCCTGGTAAACGTGTTCATCCATGGGAGTCCGGACGTGGTGTCGATGGGCGCGGATTTTATCCGGGTGATGGCCCCTACTTTCGGGTTCCTCGGACTCCAGATCATCCTTAGCGGAGGGTTTCGCGGCGCCGGAAAAACCGGGACCGCCATGGTGCTGGCGTTTATTTCTTTCTGGGGTACCCGGGTGCCGCTGGCGTATCTGCTTTCCAATGGATTGCACATGGGACCGGATGGGATCTGGCTGGCTTTTCCGGTGAGTATCGTCATTATGGGGGTTTTGACCACCCTCTGGTTCTGGGTAGGACGCTGGAAGCGAACCAAGCCGCCAAAGGGGCCCAGCCTCCAGGATCGGGTGATCGAAGAAACCGTGGCCGAAGAGGGCTTGTCCGAATAACGGCAGTGATCGGCCGGCGCCGTTTCCCGCAGGCCCGGTCCGCCGCCAGAAAATTTCCTTGACCTTCTCCCCGATCTCACCCAAATTGTTTTTCACGGCTTAGATAAAAGCACAGTTCGCTTTATCTCATCAAGCGCATCGATAATTTGATTGGATTAATTAAGTGAGGAGGGACTGATGTTAGTCAATGATATTTTACGGAAAAAAGATGCCACCTTGTACACCACGGATCCGGAAACCCCATTGCTGGATGCCATCCATCAGTTAAATGATCATAATGTCGGGGCTTTGCTGGTGCTGGAAAAAGGGCAGCTGGCCGGTATTATTTCCGAACGGGATGTCTTGCACGCGGTGGGGAAGAATGATGGAGGACTGGGGAAAATGAAGGTTCGGGATATCATGACCACGGATTTGATTACGTGTGATCCCAACGCAAATCTGGACAAGGTGATGGTATTGATGACGGAGAAAAGAATTCGGCACTTACCGGTGTTGGAGGAGGGCAAGCTCACCGGTTTGATTTCTATTGGCGACGTGGTAAAGAGCCGGTTGCGGGAAATCGAATCCGAAGCCCAGGACCTGAAAGATTATATTCGCGGCGTCCGGTGACCACCAAGGAATTACGCTTTATTGCGCAGTGGACGGTCGGTTGACAAAGAAGGTTGGCGCAAATGAACTGTAGCAAAAACGAGGTGTTGATGTGAAGAGAGTCGGTTTGATCATCCTGGGTATTGTAATTGTCATACAATTTATTCCTGTGAAACACACCAATCCCCCGGTGACGGAGGAAATGCCGGCGCCGGATTCGGTGAGAACCGTCCTGAAGACGGCTTGCTACAACTGCCATTCCAACAAAACGGAATGGCCGTGGTACAGCTACGTGGCCCCCGTTTCCTGGTTAGTGAAGCATGACGTCAGCGAAGCCAGAGAACACATGAATTTGTCCACCTGGGATCAATATGATCGGAACGATCAGCAGGATTTTGTCGAGCATATCTGGAAAATGGTGGATAAGGGTGACATGCCGCTGTGGTATTACCAGATCATGCACCCGGAATCCAAACTGTCCGCCCAGCAGAAACAGGTGCTGCACCATTGGAGTGTTACCAGGACCTCCCAGGTAGAATAAACCCAATTCTTCCAGAGAGACCCGGGCCCGGCGCTGGGTCGGGCGCGTATGATCGGGATCAGCGATCCCGCAGTCCGAAGGTGAAGAGTCTTTCCCCAGCGTAATACCTGCCAGGCAAGTTTCCCCGGGTACGGACCCGGCCTTTGGTCGGGCCGGAAAGTTGCGCGTGTGCGTCCGGCCTTTCCGGCCAGAGAGGCCCGGCTGACGCCCGATTCTCTGGAAAAACAGTGACCGTTGCGCCTGCGCCTCTCCACTCCTTGACCAATTCCCCCCGGGAGATCACGGCCTCACTCTGTCGGGGACTCGCCCGCCTCCTGCCTTCTCTGGGGTACCGGAATTTTTCATAGATAGAGTATCCCCGTTGTATTAAGTTATGCGGATTGAAAACCAGGGAAAAAATCCGCCATTATTGTCCGGATTTGACACGCAATGGAATCATACAGGAAGAAGGAATCAGACATGTCTGAACGGAAGCGGGTGTTGACCGGCGATCGACCGACCGGCCGGATGCACCTCGGGCACTATGTGGGCACACTTCAGAATCGGGTGAGACTCCAGGATGAATACGATTGCTATTTCATCGTGGCCGATTTGCATATGCTGACCACCAAACCGCAAAAAGAGTATATCCAGGCTTTGCAAACCAACGTACGGGAAATGGTGTTGGATTACCTGTCCGTGGGGATCGACCCGGAGAAATCCACGATCTACCTGCAGTCAGCGGTGCATGCGGTGTACGAGATGAACCTGATTTTCGGGATGTTGGTCACGCTGCCCCGGCTCTCGCGGCTGCCGAGCATTAAAGAGATGGCCCGGGCGGCTTCCCTGGAGGATGAGGCGGTGCCGTTCGGGTTGATCGGGTATCCGGTCCTGCAGTCCGCGGATATTTTGATGCCGCGGGCTCATCTGGTGCCTATCGGCCGGGACAACGAATCCCATGTGGAGATCGCCCGGGAGATTGCCCGGCGTTTTAACTCGTATTACGGGGAGGTGCTGCCGATTCCGGAGGCCCTCATCGGTGATGTCCCCACCCTGGTCGGAACGGACGGCCAGGCCAAAATGAGCAAGAGCTTGAACAACGCCATTTTTCTTTCCGATGATGCGGAGACCGTGCAGCAGAAAGTCTTCAGCATGTACACGGACCCGAACCGGGTCCGGGCGGACATCCCGGGGAAGGTGGAGGGCAATCCGGTGTTTATTTATCATGATGCCTTTAATCCGGATACGGCCGAAGTGCAGGATCTGAAAGCGCGGTATAAAAAGGGCAAGGTCGGGGACGTGGAGGTGAAAAAGAAATTGGCCCGGGCCCTGAATACTTTTTTGGATCCGATTAGAGAGCGGCGGGCTGAATTTGAACAACGAAATGGATATATTGAAGAGATCCTGGAAGCGGGCACCGCCCGGATGCGAACCCTGGCGGATGAAACCCTGGCCGCAATGAAAGATGCGATGGGGTTGTCCGATGTCTGGCGCTGGATCACCGGGGAGAAAACTGAGTAACGCAGCGGGATTGGATGGAAGGGAAGAGTTTATGAAGATCGGAATCGGATCGGATCACGCCGGATACGAATATAAGGAGGCGATTAAGAAGTTCCTGGGGGACAAGGGGCACGAGGTTGTGGATTACGGCACGGATTCCACCGAAGCGGTAGATTATCCGCTGTTTATCCGGCCGGTAGCAGAGGCGGTTGCCGCGGGGAACGTGGAGCGGGGAATCGTGCTGGGCGGATCCGGCAACGGGGAGGCTATGGTCGCGAACCGGGTGCGGGGTGTGCGATGCGCCTTGTGCTGGAATCTCGAATCGGCCAGCCTGGCCCGACGGCATAATAACGCCAATGTGTTATCCCTGGGCGAACGGCTGATCGGACTGGAGGAGGCGCTGTCGATTGTGGATGTGTGGCTGAGCACGGAATTCAGTGGGGGACGCCATCAGCACCGTATCGACCTCATCGACGCGCAGGAGTAGCAGATACACTCCGGCCGCACTTTACCGGAACGTGGTGTAGCAATCCGGGGCCCGAAACCGAGGCAAACGAAGATAGGCTAAAATCTGCAGGGACAGCGTCGTCGCTGCGAACCTTCTTTGGGATATCCGGACGAAGAGGGAGAAAAATGATTCCGGGGATTGAAATCCGATAAAAATTTTCTTAACGTTGTTTCCTGAATTGGTTGGTAGAGGCACCTGACTAGGGGAGGTTATATTGGCAAGTGGTGTGGGAGATTCAGTAGCGTACTTACCGTTCCTCGTATATTTCTTTGGTGTTTTGCTTGTCGTAGGTGTTTTGCTGGGCGTTTCCTATGTATTAGGTCAGCGACATAAGGATCGTGAGACCGATCTGATTTACGAATCCGGGATCAATCTTACCGGTAATGCCCGCCTTCGTTTTTCTGCCAAGTTTTATCTCGTGGCCATGTTGTTCGTTATTTTTGATCTGGAGGTGGTGTTTATCGTTTCCTGGGCAATTACCGGCCTGCAGGTGGGTTGGCCCGGCTACATCGTCTTGTTGGTGTTCGTGTTTATCCTGGTCGCCGGATTGATTTACGAGTGGCGGGTAGGAGCACTGGATTGGATGCAAAAAAGCAAACGGCGTCTGCGAATGGAAGGAGCCGAATAGAAAGTTATGGCGAAGTTGAAGACACTTACGAAGGGGGGCGGAGAGCCGGTGGAGACGGTGGACGATTCCTTTCAGGATGTAATTCGGAAGTCCATTGTGTTCTCCCGGTTACAGGATCTATTGGCCTGGGGCCGCAAGAATTCCATGTGGCCCTTTAATTTTGGCCTGTCCTGTTGCTACGTCGAGATGGCGACCAGTATTACGAGCAAATTCGATATCTCCCGGTTCGGAGCAGAAGTCATCCGGGGGACACCCCGGGAGGCGGACGTGATGGTGATTGCGGGAACGGTCTTCCGCAAGATGGCGCCCATTATCCGCCGGCTCTATGATCAGATGATGGAGCCGCGATGGGTCATTTCCATGGGATCCTGTGCGAATTCCGGGGGGATGTACGATATTTACAGCGTGGTGCAAGGCGTGGACAAATTTTTACCGGTCGATGTCTATGTTCCGGGGTGCCCCCCCCGGCCCGAGGCGTTCATGGAAGGGCTGGTGAATCTCCGGGAAGCCGTGGGGAAAGAAGCGCGGCCGCTAAGCTGGGTCATCGGACCCCAGGGGGTGCAGAAGTCGGAAAAGAAATCCCTGAAGGATTTGAAGCGTGCCGACCGGCAAAAAGTGACAGATTTACGAACCCCGGATCACGTGTAATGCGCCACCGGACGAGCATGCTGGCGAACGAATTGATCCGAGACTTAGTGGGGGCGACCGGAAAGTGACAACGACCGTAATGAAGGATCCGCAGCATATCCAAAGCCAACTCCAAGAACAATTCGGTGATGCACTTCTCCAACATCAACAGACACAAGATGACGTCCCGACATTCTGGGTAGCCAAAGACCAGGTTCGCGATGTCCTGGGCCATCTCAAGACCGGCGTTGATAAACCCTATAAGATGCTGTATGACCTGACCGCCATCGACGAGCGGGATCGGGAGCACCGGGCGGGCCAGCCCGACAGCCAGTTTAGTGTGGTCTACCATCTGTTTTCATTCGACCGTAATGCGAACCTCCGCATTAAAGTCCCGCTGACCGAGGAATACCCCGAATTAGACTCTGTTACCGATCTCTGGCAAAATAGTAATTGGTACGAGCGGGAAGTGTATGACATGTTCGGCATCACCTTCAACGGGCATCCGCACCTCCGCCGCATTTTGATGCCGCAGACATGGGAGGGGCATCCGCTTCGGAAGGAGCATCCCGCCCGTGCAACGGAAATGGAACCGTTTACCCTGCCGGATGAGCGACAGGATCGGGAGCAGGAAGCCCTGGAGTTCAAACCGGAGGAATGGGGGATGCAACGCCACGGTGAAGACTCCGACTTCATGTTTCTGAACCTGGGGCCACAGCATCCCGGGACCCACGGGGTGTTGCGCATCGTGCTTCAGCTGGACGGCGAAAATATCGTCGAAGCCGTGCCGGATATCGGGTTTCATCACCGGGGTGCAGAAAAGATGGGCGAACGGCAGTCCTGGCACACCTATATCCCCTATACCGATCGGGTGGAGTATCTGGGTGGGGTAATGAATAATTTTCCCTATGTGATGGCGGTGGAAAAGTTGGGGGGTATCGAAGTGCCGGAGCGTGCCAGCGTGATCCGGGTGATGATGGCGGAGCTGTTTCGGATTGCCAGCCACCTGGTCTGGTACGGAACGTTTGCGCAGGATGTGGGGGCCATGTCGCCGGTGTTCTACATGTTTAATGACCGGGAACGGATCTTTAAAATCGTGGAAGCGATTACCGGGGACCGGATGCATCCGAACTGGTTCCGGATTGGCGGCGTCGCCCAGGATCTGCCCGAGGGTTGGGACGAGATGATCCTGGATTTCCTGGACTACATGCCGAAACAGCTGAAAGAGTATGACGCCCTGGTGATGAAGAACCGGATTTTTAAAGGACGGACCCAGGGAATCGGGGCCTACACCACAGAAGAGGCCATCGAATGGGGCGTGACCGGTCCGGGGCTGCGGGCTACCGGGTTCGAGTGGGACTGGCGCAAAAAGCGGCCCTATTCGCTGTATGATCAATTTGAATTCGATATCCCGACTGCCACGCATGGGGATTGTTATGATCGCGCGGTGGTACGGATTGAAGAAATCCGCCAGAGTTTGCGGATCATCCGGCAGTGTGTGGAGAATATGCCGGCCGGCGAGTATCAGTCGGATCATCCCCGGGCAACCCCGCCCCGGAAAGCCCGCACCATGCATGACATTGAAACCCTGATCAATCACTTTCTGAACACCACCTGGGGCCCGGTGATCCCGGCGGGGGAAGCCTTCGCCTGCGTGGAGGCTACCAAGGGGAATAACGGGTATTATTTAGTCAGTGACGGGAGTACCCGGTCATATCGGACCCGTATCCGCACTCCCAGTTTTCCGCATATCCAGATGGTGCCCTACATCAGCCAGGGGGAAACCGTGGCCGATATGTTGGCGATTCTGGGCAGCGTCGATTACGTGTTGTCGGATATAGACAGATGATAACCCGAGGAAGGTATTAGAGAGCCGAACCATGCTGAGCGAGGAAGAACGCCGAGAAATAGACGAAGAGATCCAGAATATGCCGAACCGGAAGGCGGCCTGTATTGAGGCGCTGAAGGCCGTGCAGCGGCACCGGCAATGGGTATCTGACGAAGGGATCGCTGACATTGCGGACTATCTGGAGATGTCCCCGGATGAAGTGGATAGCGTGGCGACTTTTTATAATCTCATCTTTCGGAAGCCGGTGGGAGAGCACATCATCAGGATCTGCGACAGTGTGAGTTGCTGGGTCACCGGGTATCGGGATATTCTGAATACGCTTCAGGAAACCCTGGGGATCTCCCTGGGGGAAACCACGGCGGATGGGAAATTTACCTTATTGCCCATTCAGTGCCTGGGGACCTGCGATCATGCGCCGGCACTGATGATCGATGAAGATTTGCATCGGGATCTGGGCCCGGATCGAATTGGGGAAATTCTGGCGAAGTATAAATAAGAGAGAATTATGGAACGACCGTTAACACAGCATATCAGACCGGGCAAAGAGCCGATGACCCTGCCGGAGTATGAAGAGGCCGGTGGGTATCAGGCGGTGAAAAAAGCGCTGAAGGACTATACTCCCAAGGAAATTCAGGATCTGGTGAAGGATGCGAATCTCAAGGGACGTGGTGGTGCGGGCTTTAATACCGGTCTCAAGTGGAGCTTCGTGCCGTTAGGCGACGATGCGCCCCATCCGAAATATTTGGTGTGTAATGCCGATGAAATGGAGCCGGGGACCTTCAAGGACCGCGTGCTGCTGGAAGGCAATCCTCATCTGCTACTGGAGGGGATGATCACCGCGGCGTATGCTATCCGGGCCGATGTGGCGTATATCTTTATCCGCTGGGCCTATCAATTGTCCCGGGAACGGCTGGCAAACGCCATCAAGGAGGCCTACGAGCACAATTATCTGGGAAAAAATATTCAGGGGTCCGACTACAGTCTGGATATGCATATCCATGTGAGTGCCGGCCGATATATGTGCGGGGAAGAGACGGCCCTGTTAAATGCTTTGGAGGGCAAGCGGGCCAATCCCCGGGCCAAGCCGCCCTTCCCGCAGACCAGCGGATTGTTCGGCAAGCCGACCATTGTGCAAAATGTGGAGACCCTGTGTAACGTACCGGGCATTGTGGTAAACGGGGTGGAGTGGTATAAAGGATTAAGCCATTCCGAAGAGGGCGGCACCAAGTTGTACGGAGTCAGCGGAAAGGTCAAGAATCCGGGATGCTGGGAGCTGCCGATGGGCACTCCTATCCGGGAGATTCTGGAAGAGCACGCCGGTGGCATGCAGGACGGACTCAATTTTCGCGGCCTGATTCCGGGAGGGGCGTCAACCGACTTTCTGGTAGAAGAACATCTGGATACCCCCATGGATTATAATTCCATTACCCAGGCCGGCAGCCGGATGGGAACCGGGACTATGATCGTGCTGGATGATCAAACCTGCCCGGTGGCGATGGTGGAAAATCTGGAACACTTTTTTGCGCAGGAATCGTGTGGCTGGTGCACGCCCTGCCGGGACGGCCTTCCCTGGACGGAGAAGATCCTGCACGCTATCGAACATGGCGTAGGCCAGATGCGGGACCTGGATACACTGTCCGCCCATTCCAAATGGCTGGGGCCCGGCAATACCTTCTGCGCACTGGCGCCGGGGGCGGTGGAACCTTTGCAAAGCGCGCTGAAATACTTTCGAGACGATTTCGAACGGCACATTAATGAGAAACGGTGTCCCTGGAGATAGAAGAATATGCCGACTATTTATATAGACGATCAGCCATACGAAGTCAAAGAAGGGCAGAATCTGTTACATGCGGTCCTTTCCCTGGGGCTGGATCTTCCGTATTTCTGCTGGCATCCCGCCTTCGGGTCCGTCGGAGCCTGCCGGCAGTGCGCCGTCACCCAATATCAAGACGAGAATGATACGCGCGGCCGGATCGTGATGGCCTGCATGACCCCGGCCAGTGACGGTACCCGGATTTCCATCAGTGATCCGGATGCCATCCAGTTCCGGGAGAATGTGATCGAATGGCTGATGGTCAACCACCCGCACGATTGTCCCGTCTGCGACGAAGGCGGGGAATGTCACCTCCAGGACATGACGGTGATGTCGGGACATAATTACCGGGAATTCCGTTTCAAGAAACGTACCCATCGTAATCAGGATCTGGGGCCGTTTATCAACCATGAAATGAACCGCTGTATCGCGTGTTACCGGTGTGTCCGCTACTATCGGGATTATGCCGGCGGGGATGATCTCCAGGCCTTCGGTGCTCATGATTATGTATATTTCGGCCGCAAAGAGGATGGCGTGCTGGAAAGCGAATTCAGCGGGAACCTGGTGGAAATCTGTCCCACCGGCGTGTTTACCGATAAAACGCTGAAGCGGCATTATACGCGGAAGTGGGATCTTCAGACCTCGCCGTCCGTGTGCCAGCAATGCGGGCTGGGTTGTAACACTATCGCGGGCGAGCGGTACGGCACCCTGCGGCGAATTCTGAACCGGTACAATGGCCAGGTGAACCGGTATTTCTTATGCGATCGCGGGCGGTTCGGTTACGAATATGTGAATAGCGAGCAGCGCATCACCCAGCCGAAAATTTCCGGATCGCAGGTGTCCGGCGAGGAAGCGGTGGCTTCGATCGCGGGTTTAGTAAAAGACAAGACCAGGATCATTGGTATCGGGTCGCCCCGGGCTTCCCTGGAATCCAATTTTGCATTACGGACCATGGTCGGAGCCAACCGGTTTTACAGTGGCATGTCGCGAACGGAGACCCGCCTGGTGGGGTTGGTTCGGGAGGTCTTGCAGCAGGGGCCCGCCCGCAGCGCATCGCTCCTGGACGTGGAGCAGGCGGATGCGGTGCTGGTGCTGGGCGAGGATCTGACGAACACCGCGCCACGGTTAGACTTGTCGTTACGCCAGTCGGTACGGAATCAACCCTTGCAGGAAGCGGAAAATTCGGGGATTCAGACGTGGAATGATGCGGCGCTTCGCGAATATATTCAGGATAAAAAGGGCCCGCTGTTTATCGCGACTCCGGCGGGAACCAAATTGGACGGACTGGCGACCGGGACCTACCGGGGAACGGCTGCGGATATCGCCCGGCTGGGTTACGCTGTCGCGCACGCATTATCATCGGAGGAAGCGCCGGCCGTGAAGGGATTGCCGGCCGAACTGAAGCGACTGGCTGCCACAATTGCACAAGCGCTCAAAAATGCCGACCGGCCGCTGGTGATTTCCGGAACCAGCTTGCAGGAGGAGACGGTGATCAAGGCGGCGGCCAATGTTGCCTGGGCGCTGTCCTCACCGGAACAGGCCGCAGATATTTGCTACACGGTGCCGGAGGCAAACAGCCTGGGGGTCAGCTACCTGGCCGACGCTGGCGTGCAAGACGCGTTCCAGGCCGTACAAAAGGGAGAAGCCGATACGGTGGTGGTACTGGAAAATGATTTATACCGCCGGGCGGCGACCTCCGAGGTGGACGCGTTTCTGTCCGAATGCAAACACGTGGTCTGCATTGATCATCTGGAAACCCGCACCAGCGGAGCATCTGAGATTGTCTTGCCGGCGGGAACCTTCGCGGAAAGCGACGGCACCCTCATCAACAACGAAGGCCGTGCCCAGCGATTCTATCAGACGTTCGTGAACGAGGCCGGCGCCATGCAGGAAAGCTGGCGGTGGATTCGTGAAGTGATGGATTTGAATAAGCACGTGGACGTCAGCGAATGGGAGTCTCTGGACGACGTTTTCTCTGCGATGTTGAAGAGCGTGGAGCCATTTACCGAGATGTCGGACGTGGCGCCGGATGCCCAATTCCGGATCCACCGGGAGAAGATCCCCCGGGCCAGCTTCCGGTACAGCGGGCGCACGGCGATGAAAGCGAACGTCAGTGTCCACGAACCGCAGCCGCCCGAAGATCCGGACTCGCCCATGAGTTTTTCCATGGAAGGGTATTCCGGACACCCCCCCGCGGCTTTTACGGCGCGCTTCTGGGCGCCCGGCTGGAATTCGGTCCAGTCCACGAATAAATACCAGAGTGAAGTCGGCGGGCCGTTGCGGGGCGGCGATCCCGGTATCCGGCTCATCGAGCCCACCCGTAAATCGACCCCCAAATATTACCGGGACATTCCGGAGGCGTTTGCCACCAGAGACGGCGAATGGTTTGCCGAGCCGCTGTATCACATTTTTGGCAGTGATGAAACCAGCAGCGCATCGGAGGGATTGGCCCGGAGGATACCGGAACCGTATGTCGCAATAGGATCGGCGGCTTCCGAATCGTTACAATTGAACTCCGGCGACCGGATAACCATCCGGATTGGGGAGGAGCAGTACACCCTGCCGGTGCGCCTGTATGCCGAACTGCCTGACGGGGTGGTGGGTGTGCCGTTCGGCTTACCGGAATTTACGGGATTTGCCCTGCCCGCATGGACGCAAATAACCGGAGCTGAGGATAATTAGATGATTGTTGCCACGTATTCGATTCTCTCGGTCATTGGAGTACTGCTTGTTGCCTCGACGATTGCGGCGGGCAATATCTGGCTGGAACGCCGCCTGTTAGGGCTGTGGCAGGACCGGTACGGTCCCAACCGGGTGGGCCCCTTCGGGATCCTGCAGGTGCTGGCGGATATGATCAAGATTTTCACCAAAGAGGACTGGATTCCGCCCTTCGCCGATAAACCGGTGTTTATCCTTGCGCCGGCCATTATCATTTTCACAGTGCTTATGTCTTTCTCGATCATTCCGGCGGCTCCGGGCATCGGGGTGGCGGATATGAATATCGGCCTCCTGTTTTTCCTGGCGATGTCCTCCATGGGTGCGTACAGTATTGTGCTGGGCGCCTGGGCTTCCAACAATAAATACGCGTTGTTGGGTGGAATGCGCGGGGCGTCCCAGATGATCAGTTATGAGGTCTTCATGGGGCTCTCCCTCATGGGGATCGTTGCCATGACCGGCTCCTTCAATCTCCGGGCGATCGTCGAGGCGCAGCAAGGCTTGTGGAATGTGGTTCCCCAGTTCTTCGGATTTCTGGTGTTCATGGTCGCCGGTATTGCCGAAACCCACCGGCTGCCGTTTGACATCCCGGAAGCGGAAAGCGAAATCGTTGCCGGATACCATTCGGAGTATTCCGGGATGAAGTTCGGGATGTTTTTCGTCGGCGAGTACATGGGGATTACACTCATATCGGCGATGATTACCACCCTCTTCTTTGGGGGATGGCTGGGGCCCGTGCTGCCCCCCATCGTTTGGTTTTTGCTGAAAACCTATGCGTTTATTGCATGCTTTATCTTGTTGCGGGCAACGTTGCCCCGGCCCAGATTCGACCAGCTGCTCTCGTACGGGTGGAAGGTCATGTTACCATTGGCGTTACTGAATTTGATTGTCACCGGCGGAATTCTGCTGGCTATTCAATAAAAGGGATCTCACCATGCTGAGTGCGTTACGAAGTCTCTGGATTGTTCTGAAACACATGTTTCACCGGCGGGTCACTGTTCAGTACCCGGATGAAAAGCCATACCTGGCGCCCCGGTACCGGGGCCGGATCATCCTGTCCCGGGATCCGGACGGCGGCGAACGATGCGTGGGGTGCTACCTCTGTGCGGCGGCGTGTCCGGTGGATTGTATCGCATTGCAGGCTACCGAAGACGAGAACGGCCGGCGGTATCCGGAGTTCTTTCGGATCAACTTTTCCCGCTGTATCCTGTGCGGATTATGCGAAGAAGCCTGTCCCACCTATGCTATCCAGCTGACACCGGACTTTGAATACGGCGAATACGACCGGCAGAACATGGTATATGAAAAAGAAGACCTGTTGATCTCCGGCGAGGGCAAATATCCGGGGTATCATTACTATAAGGTCGCCGGCCTGAAAATCGGGGGCAAGGATAAAGGCGAAGCCGAAAACGAGGATGAACCGGTAGATGTCCATAGTTTATTACCGTAGAAGCCAGTGAGCGAGCGACTGATATGACCTTTGTGTTTTACCTTTCGGCTGCAGTAGCGATTTACTCGACCATCATGGTCATTTCCCGCGTCAACGCGGTCCATGCCCTGTTGTACATGATCGTATCGCTGTTTTCGGTTGCGCTGATCTTTTATACCCTCGGGGCGCCGTTTATGGCGGCTCTGGAGGTCATCATTTACGCCGGTGCGATTATGGTGCTGTTTATCTTCGTGGTGATGATGCTGAACCTGGGGAAGCAGGCTGCCGACCAGGAACGGAAGCTCCTGAGTGCCAAAGGCTGGATCGTGCCGGTGGTTCTGGCCCTGATCCTGATTGCGGAATTTATCTTCCTGGTCACCCATGGAAACGTCCATGCCCTGGCCGGCACGTCAGTCGAGCCGCAGGCGGTGGGCAAATCCATGTACACGTCGTACATGCTCGGGGTGGAACTGGCCGGGTTGCTGCTCCTGGCGGGCTTGGTGGGCGCTTTCCACCTGGGGAAGAAACAGCAGTCGCAGCCAGCCGAAGACGAGGAGTGAATCCGTAATGAGCACAAGGGCGCATAGACTGGGAGCATTAGGATGGCGGTAATACCGATGGAATACGGTCTGCTATTGGCCGGGATTCTCTTTTCTCTGGGATTAATAGGATTGCTGGTGCGCCGCAACATTGTTTTTATGTTACTATCGATTGAGGTGATGTTGAATGCCGCCGGATTGGCGTTCGTGGTGGCCGGTGCCCGGTGGGGCGCCCCGGACGGCCAGATCATGTTCATGTTTATTCTGGCCATGGCTGCCGCCGAAGTGGCGGTTGGTTTGGCATTAGTCTTACAAATGTACCGGCAGTTTAAATCGCTTGACGTTGATTCAGCTAGCAAGATGAGAGGGTAACGTGTTCAGTTTACTTTGGCTTATTCCGACGATTCCGCTGGCGAGCTTTATTATCCTGGTGTTTCTGGGGGCCCGGTTTCCCAAGAACGTCACGGCGATCTTCGGCGTGGGATCCGTCGGTCTTTCCGCATTGCTTACCATCTTGCTGGGTCTTACCTTTTTAACCGCCCCACCGGCCGGGCATGCCTACAACCAGGTGCTCTGGACCTGGATCGGGGTGGGGAATTTTTCCCCGGCCATCGGATTCCATCTGGATGCCCTCTCCCTGTTAATGATGTTTGTCGTCACCGGGGTCGGATTTCTCATTCATCTGTACTCCAGTGAGTTCATGATCGATGAGGAGGGGTACAGCCGGTTCTTCGCTTACATGAATCTGTTTGTCAGCATGATGTTGCTCCTGGTGATGGGCGACAATCTATTGCTGTTATACATGGGTTGGGAAGGGGTCGGCTTGTGCAGCTATTTACTGATCGGGTTTTGGTACAAAGAGTCGGCGAATGGCCGGGCCGCCCGAAAAGCGTTTGTGGTCACCCGGGTGGGTGATGCCGCCATGGCGCTGGGTTTGTTTCTGCTGTTTACGCAACTCGGCACTCTTAACATTCAGGAAATTCTGAGCAAAGCCTCGTTGCAATGGGTCAGCGGTTCGAAGTATGCAATCGCCGCCGCCGCCCTGTTGTTAGGCGGCGCCGTGGGCAAATCGGCTCAGCTCCCGTTGCAGACCTGGTTGCCCGATGCGATGGCCGGTCCTTCTCCGGTGAGTGCGCTGATCCACGCCGCGACCATGGTGACGGCCGGCGTGTACCTGATCGCCCGCACGAATGTCTTGTTCACCCTGGCGCCGCCGGTGCAGACCGCGGTGGCGATTGTGGGGGCCGCGACATTGCTCATTTCTGGCTTCAGCGCGCTGGCACAGCGGGATATTAAGCGGGTGCTGGCGTATTCCACCATCAGCCAGATCGGATACATGTTCCTGGCCCTCGGAGTGGGGGCGTATTCCGCCGCCATGTTTCATTTTATGACGCATGCCTTCTTCAAGGCCCTCCTCTTCCTCGGCGCGGGCGCCATTATCGCCGCCATGCATCATGAACATGACATGTTCAAGATGGGAGGGCTGAAGGACAAGATGCCGGTGGTCTTCTGGACCTTCCTTGCCGGCAGTGCGGCGCTGGCTGCGGTGCCGCTGATCAGCGCAGGATTCTACAGCAAAGATATGATCCTCTGGTATGCCTGGTCGTCGAAAAGCGGGAACGTGCTGCTCTGGCTGGCAGGATTAATCGGCGCATTTATCACCGGGGTGTATACCTTCAGGATGGTGTTCGTCACCTTCTGGGGCAAAACGAAATCCGCTGTCGAGAAGTTACCGGGAATCCGGATCAAGATCCCTCTGATCGTTCTGGGGACCCTCTCCATCATCGGTGGATTTGTCGAAACTCCGGAGACCCTGGGTCATTTTGTACCGTTTTCCCACTTCCTGCACACAGCCCTGCCTGAAGTAAATGCGTTTCATTTGGGCATCGGGACCGAAGCCCTCTTGCAATTAATCGCCGCCATTGCCAGTGTCGGAGGAATTTATCTGGCCTATACCCTCTATATTCAAAAGGCAATTCATACCAGGGAGGCACCACGGGGAGCCTTTGCCACAGGGATCAACCGGTTTTTCTTCTCCGGCTGGGGGTTTGACTGGCTGTATGATAAGGCGATCGTGCAGCCTTTTCTCTGGATCGCCCGGATCAACAAGGACGATATTTTTGATACCATTTACACCGGGATCGCCTGGGTGAGCCGGTGGATTCACAGTCTGGTACGCCGGACCCAGGACGGTAAACTGCGATATTATGCAGTGGGCATTGCCTGCGGCGCAATCATAACCATAGCAATAGCGGTGTTCTTATGATACTCATCTGGCTCATTCTCATCCCGATCATCGGTGGGTTGCTGGCCTGGCTGCTGGGCAAGGCCAACCCGGAGATTTCCCGGTGGATTTCCCTGCTGGCCATGATCCTGGATTTAATCCTGGTGGTCGGGATCTGGATCCAGCATCCGGCCTCCCTCTCACTCGGTGAGCAAGGGGACTGGCTGCTGCAATTCCATGCACCCTGGGTGCCTCAGTATGGCATAAATTTTTATTTTGCACTGGATGGCATCAGCCTGCTCATGATCGTGCTGACGGCGTTTCTGGGTATCATCTCAATTCTGGCTTCCTGGACCGGTATCCAGGAGCGGGTCGGGTTTTTCCATTTCAACTTGCTATGGATCCTGGCCGGGGTTACCGGGGTATTCCTCTCCCTGGACCTGTTCCTGTTCTACTTCTTCTGGGAAATGATGTTGATTCCCATGTATTTTCTCATCGCGATTTGGGGGCACGAAACCCGGATTTACTCGGCGATTAAATTCTTCATTTTCACGCAGCTCAGCGGACTGCTCATGCTGGTGGCCATATTAGGTTTATATTTCGTACATCATCATGCCACCGGCGTCTATACGTTTAATTATGACGACTTGTTGGGTACGTCCATGGCCCCGAATGTGGCCATGTGGCTCATGTTGGGCTTCTTTATCGCCTTTGCGGTGAAGCTGCCGGTCGTGCCGGTGCACACCTGGTTACCGGATGCCCACACGGACGCCCCGACCGCGGGCAGCGTGATTCTGGCGGGGTTATTATTGAAAACCGGCGCCTACGGGTTATTACGGTTTGTCCTTCCGCTTTTTCCCTCGGCGGCAGCGAAAATCGCCCCGGTCGCCATGGCGCTGGGTGTCCTGGGAATTCTCTACGGGGCCGTGCTGGCGTTTGCCCAGACCGACTTGAAGCGCCTGGTCGCCTATACCAGTGTGAGCCATCTGGGGTTTGTCCTGCTGGGGATTTTTGCCTTTAATGAACTTGCCCTCCAGGGCGCCGTGATGACCATGATTGCTCATGGACTGAGCACCGGGGGACTCTTCGTGTTGGTCGGCCTGCTGTATGAAAAGACTCATACCAGAGATATGGATCGGATGGGCGGATTGTGGAAAACCGTGCCCCGGATGGGGGCGGTGGGGATGTTTCTGGCCTTGGCCTCACTGGGGTTGCCGGGACTCGGGAATTTTGTGGGAGAATTCCTGGCCTTAATCGGGGCATTCCAGGCCAGCGTTGTCCTCACGGCTATCGCCGTGATCGGGTTGGTCTTCGCGACCATCTATTCACTCTGGATTATCCAACGGACATTCCATGGGAAGGAACGGGAAACCTGGGAACTGCCCGATCTTTCTTTCCGGGGCATGGCCACGATGCTGGCAATGATCCTAGTGCTGGTCTGGTTGGGACTGTTTCCGAAACCGGTCCTGGATACTGCGAAACCGGCGCTCCAGAAAATTGAGCAAAGAGTGGTTACCCCCTATACTGTTGAAAACCGGGAAGTTCACCAGCACACCCAGGGTGAGAAAGCCGGGATTGATGTGAAAACGAGCGGAAAACAGATACAGAGCCGACAGCCGGACCGGGAGGAAGTGTAATGTCACCTGCTGATTTTATCGCCCTTGCACCGTTAGGAATTGTCGCAATCACCGCGATCGTGGTGCTGCTGCAGGTTGCGATAAAACGAAATCTGACGGTCGCGTTTCTGCTGTCGCTTATCGGATTAGCCGGCGCCTTTATTTCGCTCTGGAATGCAGCCGGAGTCGTCCCCCGGCAAGTCACCCCGCTGTTGATCATCGATACCTACTCCCTCTTTTTCATGGGGTTAATTTTTCTGTCTTCTATTATCGTAGCCGTACTCACCCTCAACTATTTCCGTTTTCACGAGGGACCGACCGAGGAAATCTTTATCGTGCTGTTGCTGGCGGTTCTCGGGTCGAGCATTTTGGTGGCCAGTACGCATTTTGTCTCCTTTTTTCTGGGATTGGAATTGTTGACCGTGTCGCTGTACGTCATGATTGCCTACCTCCGGTCGTACGAGCAACCTCTGGAAGCCGGGATAAAGTACCTGATACTGGCGGCTGCGTCCTCCGCCTTTCTCCTGATGGGAATGGCGCTGATCTACGGCGAATTGGGCTCCATGCAGTTCGGGGAACTGGCCACACACCTGGCCGCACTGCAGAATCCCCACTCGACCTTTATCCTCATGGGGACCGCGCTGCTGGTGACCGGGATCGGTTTTAAGCTGGCAGTGGTCCCGTTTCACATGTGGACCCCGGATGTTTACGAAGGCGCCCCGGCCCCGGTAACGGCTTTTATTGCCACGGTCTCCAAAGGCGGGATGGTGGCGTTATTGATGCGGTATTTTCTGCAAAGCAGCAGCTATTCGCTCTCCACCGTACTGGTGGCGGTGAGCGTTATCGCCATTGCCTCCATGTTTGTCGGAAATTACCTGGCCTTGATGCAGGATAACGTGAAACGGCTGCTGGCCTACTCGTCCATCGCCCATCTGGGATATATCCTGGTTGCGTTTGTCGCGTCCAGCCGGCTGGCACTGGAAGCCGTGTCGTACTATCTGGTTGTCTACTTCATCACCACTCTGGGAGCATTCGGTATTGTCTCCCTGCTTTCGGAGAACGGGGTGGAGAAGACTGACATCCAGGATTACCGGGGGCTTTTCTGGCAACGTCCCTGGCTGGCATTAGCCTTCACTGCGATTATGCTGTCGCTGGCAGGGATCCCACTCACCGCCGGATTTATCGGTAAGTTTTTTGTGGTGGCGGCCGGCGTCGGTGCCGCCAAGTACGGCCTGGTGATCATTCTGGTCATCAACAGCGCTATCGGGCTGTACTACTATCTGCGAGTTGTCGTGGCGATGCTTTCGTCCGCAGAGCACGAGGCCCCGGTGGATCTGCCAAAGACCTCCATCACGGGGAAGCTGGTACTGATCAGTCTTACGGGCGCTTTGTTTTTCTTCGGTGTCTATCCCGCGCCACTGGTTCAGTTTATCCGGGAAATGATGACCGCCGTTCTATAGCCTCTTCGCACCTCTCCCTTCTCCCTCTCGCGGAACGCCATCCGAACCGATCTTCCCGTGCGGGTAAACATGAATATCTGGTTGGATATACAGATAAACAAAAAGGAACCGACCTATGAAGAATCAAAAAAAGAAACCCCGAGTAGGCAGCCTCTCTTTTCCCTGGGGGACGCTGTTAGAAAATTTCAGAAAAATAAATCTATATACGGAAAATAATTTTGTATAAGTAATTTAAAATTAAATATTTATATATAAAGAATGTACGGGTTAATAATATAGATAATTCGAGGAACTTTTTTGAAATTTTAAGCGTAAGTTAGTATTGTATTATTATGAGCAACTGTCCAACGTAACTAGAGGAGATCATCATATATGCCTGCCTTCAGCAATGTAAGTCCGATATTTCAAGCAGATAAAGTTCGTCCCGATGATTTTTCTTATGATTTGCCACATGAAAAAGTCGCAGAATATCCTGTAGAACCCAGAGATATCAGCAAAATGATGGTGCTCCATCGTGACACCTGCCAGGTGGAACATAAAATATTCCGGGATATCACCGAGTATTTTCAGGAAGGGGATGTGCTCGTTCTAAACAATACCCAGGTGTTCCCCGCGAAATTTACGGCATACAAGGACGACACCAATGATCCCATAGAAGTATTTCTGTTGCGGGAACTCGGGGAAAATATCTGGGAAGTCTCCGTGGAACCGGCCCGAAAAGTGCGCATCGGCAATTCATTAATCTTTGGCGAGAACCTGATCTGCGACGTGATCGATAATACGGTCTCCAGCGGACGGGTGATCAGTTTCCATAAAAACGGATACGATCTGAAACAGATACTGGGCAAACTGGGAGAGGCACCGCTGCCGCCCTATATTCGCAGGCGGCCGGAGCCCAAGGATAAAATCACCTACCAGACCGTGTTTGCGGAGAACCGGGGATCCGTGGTGGCCCCCTGCGCCGGCATGCATTTCACGGAAAATCTGCTGGAAGAGGTTGAGTCCCTGGGGGTGAAAATCGCTAAAATTACGGTGCATCTGGGGGTACATTCCTACGAACCCATTACCATCAGCGATTTGTCCAAATATAGTCTGAATGCGGAGTATTATCACATCAGCGAGCAGGCGGCCGAAACCATTAATGCCGCCAGGAGGACGGATAGCCGGGTCATCGTGGCCGGGGCGTCAACCCTGCGGGCGCTGGAAACTTCCCAGTTCGAAGGGATCAAGGTGGTTCCCAGAGAAGGCTGGACGGATTTGTTCGTGTACCCGCCGCATCATTTTCATATCGCGGACGGATTGATTACGAATTTCCACCAGCCGCAATCGTCCACCATGATCTTGCAGTATTCCTTCTATGGCCAGGATAATCTCATGGAAGTGTACCACGAAGCCCTGGAGGACGACTACCGGTTTTTGGGGTACGGTGACGCCATGCTGATCATTTAACCGGGCTGTCTGGCCCGATATTTTGCCCGTACACCCCCACGCCTTTGTACATGACAAAGGCGTGGGGGCTGAGGGGCCACCTCCGTACGTATCATCATATTTTATCCGACCGCTTTCTGCGAACGAAGTTTTCCGTCCAGAACGAAGGTATGGCCATGCGACCAGCCTTGTGAAACCTGGGGATTGGTACCTTCTGTTCATGGAAAAAAATCATTGCATTACCAGGCGGGACAAATAAAATTGGGGGCCATGCGATGCAGACGGGACCATCGGTGAACGGGAGTACCCGGCGCCAAACGGCGGGTAAAGTGGTCATTGCCCACCGGGGAGCTTCCGGTTATCTTCCGGAGCACACCCTGGCCGGCAAGGCGCTGGCCTACGGAATGGGAGCGCACTATCTCGAACAGGATGTGGTCCTGACCAAGGACGATCATCCGATTGTGCTGCATGACATTTATCTGGATACCGTCACCGATGTTGCTGCCATATATCCGGATCGCGCCCGTGAGGACGGCCGGTACTATGCGATCGATTTTACTCTGGAGGAGATCAGGCGGCTCCGGTCCTCCGAACGCATCGATCCGTTGACCGGGAAGGTCGTTTATCCCGGACGGTTTCCCCGTGGACGGTCGGTTTTCGGTATTGTCACCCTCCGGGAGGAGATCGAGCTTATTCAGGGGTTGAATAAAAGTCTGAACAGGGAAGTGGGTATTTACCCCGAATTGAAGGCTCCCCGGTTCCACGCGGAACAGGGAAAGGATCTCCCGGCCATCGTACTGCCGATCCTCACCGATTACGGATACGTAAAAGGAGACGGAGCCTGCCTTCTACAATGCTTCGATTCGGAAACACTGCGACGGCTTCAATTCGATCTACAGTCGGAGCTCACCCTGGTGCAGCTCATCGGTGACGAATGTCGGGAGTGGGATGAGGTGCAAGCGGGCGTGTTGAATTGGGAGGACTGGCTGGACGAGATCCCCCGGTATGCCGACGGCATCGCTCCGGATATGGAACTGGTCTATGACGGTCAGGAGGAAACCGGTGCCCGGCCTGTGTCGGCACTGGTGAACCAGGCGCATAGCCGTGGGATGTTCGTTCACCCCTATAACGTTCGGGCGGATGTCCTCCCGGAATATGCCCGGAGTCTGGAGGATCTGTTGGAGATATTTTACTTCCGGATAGGTGTGGATGGATTATTTACCGATTTTCCGGACCGGGCCATCAGATTCTTGGAGCATATCGCAGCCAGATAACCCGGCTGCCCGATCCGCTAGTTGAGTATCTCATCCGCATGAAGCAGGTCCGAAAATTGTTCGTTCTTGATGGTCTCCACATTTTTGCGGGCATTGGCCATAGCGCCGACGATATACCGGTTGGCGATGAACACCTTTTTGGGATCGAGCTGGGCTTCTTCCAGCAGCAGGTATCCGATATAGAGCGACGAGTATATCTCCACCAGTTCTTTGGCGGCGACATCCTGAAACTGGGTATCGTGCTTATCGACGACGTACTTCAGACTTTCCTCGAACAGCGCCCGGATTTCCTGGAGATGGTTGGCGAGCGGCGTGAGGGTACCCTTATACGTTTTTTGCGCTTTTTGCCGGAAGTAATCCTCCAGGATATCGTTCAAGACACCCCCGGCGGCCGCAACGACCTGCATCTGAGAGGTCCCCTCATAGATGTTGGTAATCCGGGCATCCCGGGTCAGCCGTTCGATATTGAACTCTTTCATGTACCCGGCACCACCATGAATCTGTAACGCATCATAACTGATTTTATTGGCTGCTTCGGTCAGGATGTACTTGGTTACCGGAGTCAGCAGTTCCGCTATTTTGGTGGCTTTCCGCAGTTCTTTCCGCTCATCGTCAAAAGATTTACCGGCTTCTTTAAGGCGTTCGACTTTTTCTTCCAGTTTGTAGCGTAAATCCACCCACTTGGAAGTGGAATACAGAAGAGACCGGTTACTTTCCAGCATAACGCGCATATCGATGAGCATATTGGTGACCGCCGGGATGTTATAGATCGGCTTTCCGAACTGTTCCCGGGCCTTGGCATATTTCAACGCCTCATCGTAGGCGGCCTGGGAAATGCCCAGTGCCTGGGCTGCCACGCCGAGCCGGGCGCCGTTCATCAGATCCATCACGTATTTGATGAGGCCGAATTTCCGGCGGCCGATGAGTTCGGCGGGGGTATCGTTGAATTGTAACTCGCAGGTCGGAGAACCGTGGATGCCCAGCTTATTTTCGATCCGCCTGACCTTGACCGAATCGTTCCCGTAACAAACAAACAGGCTCAAGCCTCTGGCATCTTTGGTGCCGGGTTCCGAACGGGCCAGCACCAGCAAAATATCGCCCCCTCCGTTGGTGATAAACCGTTTCACACCCCGCAGGTACCATTGACCTTCGTCATCCTGGTAGGCGTGCAATTTCACGGATTGGAGGTCCGAACCGGCGTCCGGTTCGGTCAGCACCATCGCCCCGGTGGCTTCGCCACTGGAAAATTGGGGCAGAAATTCCTTTCGTTGCGTTTCATCCCCGTACCGGTGGATGGTTTCGGCAATGTCCTGCAAACCGAACAGATTCATCAGGGAGGCGTCGGCTCGTGAGATCATTTCGATGGCCATCGTATAGATGGTGGAGGGGAAGTTCAGGCCTCCGTATTTTCTGGGGAGAGTCATGCCCATGAGTTCCGCCTGGGCCAGCTGATCCAGGGCTTTGCGGGTG
>Ga0102944_1000218_pt1 | contig 47419 bp, 43 predicted proteins | sample SalPonD_shore_MG_FD_78172 | JGI IMG/M metagenome (GOLD analysis project Ga0102944, IMG submission 78172) | Salt pond soil microbial communities from South San Francisco under conditions of wetland restoration - Salt Pond MetaG... | ecosystem: Environmental > Aquatic > Marine > Intertidal zone >... | reverse complement strand
GCTCAGGACAGGCCTGTCGAGGAATCGAGTCGAAGGACGGAGTGTTTCCGGTGCCGCCTTAAGCCGCGTCGTAGTGAAGATTCCTGGACCGGCGCTGGTACCAGTCGCCGCCCAGGGGCGTGAAGGCGTTGCAATGGGTCATCTCCCCGGAGTAAACGTGCAGGGAGATGGCGCATCCGGTCTTTCCGGCATTGGCGATGGTGTGGTACTCGTGCGGGGGGATCAGGCTGCCCGCCGATCCGGGTCCCGCCTGGATGGTGCCGCGCTGTTCCAGGTGGAAGCGGTCGCCACTGCGCTCGATCAATTCGTACTGCACGACTTCCAGTTCACCGCGGCAAACCCCCTCGACGCACCACATGCCGCAGTGATCGTGCAGCGGGGTGCCCTGGCCGGGCCCCCAGGTCATCGCCATGACCGAGTAGCCGAGCTCCTCGCTCTTGTGGAGCAGGCGCCTGGCGTAGCCTTCCCCGGTGCTGGAATCGCAACAGGATGGCAGGCTGAACCGGTCCTCGCGGATGAATTCGCAAAGCACGCGTCGGATCCGGTCGGTGACCGCCTCGTCGCCCTCGCGGCGGACGGCCTCGTCCAGCGCTCTGATCAAGGACTCTCTGCCTTCGAATTCGGGGTATCTCATGAACCCTGATTATACGTGGCGATCAGGTTTCCCGCAGGAACCCGCCGACCACCTCGCCGAAGCGCTCGGTGTCCACCAGGAAGGAATCGTGGCCCTGGAGGGAGGGCAGGGCCTGGAAGGAAACCGCGGGTCCGGCGGCTTCCAGCCCCCGGGCCAGCTCACGCTGCTGCCACAGCGGGAACAGCAAATCGGTTTCAACGCCGATCACCAGGACACGCTCGGCGCGCACCCGGGCCAGGGCGCCCTCGACGCCGTCCCCGTGGGCCGCGATGTCGAACAGGTCCATGGCGTGCGAAAGGTACAGGTAACTGTTGGCGTCGAACCCGCCCGTGAACCGGTCGGCGTGATGCTGCAGGTAGGACTCGATCTGGAATTCCATGGGGAACGGGCCCGGTCCCCGCCGGTCGTCCGGCACCCGGTCGCGGCCGAAGCGCTCCAGCCATTCCGCCGCCGAGCGATAGGTGATCATCCCCAGCTTGCGCGCCAGCTTCATGCCGTCCACGGGTTCGCGGTCGAGGGGATAGGCGCCGCCCTCCCAGCTCGGGTCCGAGCGGATCAGCTCGCGCTGGAGCGAGCGCAGGGCGATGGCGAACGGCGTGGCGTGGGCGGCGCAGGAGATCAGCACCAGGTGCCGGGCTTCCCCCGGATGCATGACGGCGTAGGCCAGCGCACTCATACCGCCCATGGACGGCCCCACCAGCGCGTGCAGCTTCCCGATTCCCAGTTGGCGCACCACCTCGCGGGCGCTGTTGGCCACGTCCTCCAGCGTCAGCATGGGGAAGTCCAGCCGGTAGGGTTGCCCGGTCTCCGGATCCCTGGAGGCAGGGCCGGTGGAGCCCTTGCAGCTGCCCAGGCTGTTCGCGCAGACCAGGAAGAACCGCTCGGTGTCCAGCGCCTTGCCGGGCCCGACCATGTCTTCCCACCAACCCGGCTCCGGGTCGTCTGGACTGGAGGCGGCGTGCGCGGAGGGGGACAGCCCGGTGAGAATCAGTATGGCGTTGTCGGCCCTGTCGTTCAGCCGGCCCCAGGTTTCATAGGCGATGCGCGCGCTGGAGAGGGTGCCGCCCAGGCGCATGGGGAAGGGGTCCGGGAGTGGTGCATGGCGCGTGGCGTCAGCCATGAGCAATCGCGTCGCTGGACCAAAGGACGCGCATTCTCACCGATCCCGGCCCCGAAAGCCAATCAGGAATTCGTGCCTCCGGACCGTACCGGAATGCACATGAGATCCTCCGCTCTGGCGATATCGCCGTGGTAGGCCTCGCGAATCTCGCGCAGGCTGGCCTCGGGTTCACGGAGACTGCGCGCCATCAGGTGCGAAAGCACGAGGCGCCCGGCACGCGCTTTCGCGGCAAGGCGTCCAATGCCGAGCGGCGTGGCGTGGAGCGCCCGGGCGACGCGGCCTGCGTCTGGCGGGATGGCGTGATCCATTACCAGCAGATCCGCGCCGCGGATCATGTCGGCGAACTGCGGGTTGTCGTCATTCTGGTCACCGCTGAAGGCAATGTGGGCACCGCCCGCGGTGACCAGATAACCGAGGGCGGGCACTATGCCGTGGTGAACGCCGACGGCCTGCACGCGGAAATGCTCGTTTTGGAACACGTCCACGGGATGTTTCGAGTTGGCGTCGATCTCGATCAACGGCGTGTGGAAGAGGCTGTCGCTGCCATCCAGGTAGCCGGCAAGATACCGGAAAGCACCCTCGCCCGGGGCGAACAGCGCCTGCATGAATGCCTTCAGACCCGGGAAGCGGTCGTTGCCCGTGGGCCCGGCGATGGGAAGGTCGCGCTCGCGCTCGGAGAAATAACCCGATTTGAGCAGGCCGGGCAGGTCGGAAGCGTGGTCCGTATGGAAATGGGTCAGGGCGATCAGGTCCAGTGATTCAATGTCGGCGCCGGCTTCGCCAAAGCGGGTAAACACGCCCGCGCCGGTGTCCAGTAGCAACCGGGACTTGCCGTTCAGCCACAGCAGGTATCCGGAGCCGGCCCGGGCGTCGTCCGCGATGGGGCCGCCGGAGCCGAGCACCTGCACCGCCAGCGGCGCGTCACACGCCGCCAGCGCCGGCCGGAGCCAGGCCAGAGCGAGGCACAGGGCCGCGAGCTTCGGCGCCCCGCGGCCGACCGCCGGCAGCGGTATCATTGCGCGGCCTGCGATTCCTGGTAGAGGTGAACGTCCCGTTGCGGGAACGGAATCGTGATGCCCGCCGCTTCGAGTTCGGTCTTGATGTTTTGCAGCAAGTCGCTGCGCACGTCCCAGAATTCGCTGGTGCGGGCCCAGCAGCGCACCGCCAGGTCCACGCTGCTCTCGCCCAGGTTCCACATCAGGATCTGCGGGGGGGGATCGTCTAGCAGCCGGGATTCCTTCTTCAGCACGCCATTGATGACTTCCCTGGCCTTGCGGATGTCGTCGTCGTATCCGATCCCGATGATCTCGTTGAAGCGCCGGGTGTCACGGGCCGAGTAGTTGACGATCTTGTCGCCCAGCACCTGGGAGTTGCTCAGGGTGATTTCCTGATTGTCCGTGGTGATCAGGCGGGTGTTGAAAATGCCGACGATCTCCACCACGCCGCTGACGCCCGCACATTCAACGAAATCCCCGGCCCGGAACGGGCGAAAGCCGATGATCATCACCCCGGCGGCGAAGTTGGAAAGCGAGCCCTGCAGGGCCAGACCGACGGCCAGGCCCATGGCGCCGAGCACGGCCAGGGCCGAGGTCATCTGTACGCCCATCTGGCTGAGCGCCGCGATCACCACGATCAGCGCGAGCAGGGCGAAGCTGATGTTGCCCAGGAAGTTGACCAGCGTGGAATCCAGGCCCGAGCGCGTCAGGGCCTTCTTCAATCCTCGGGTCACCAGGCGGGCGATCAGCATGCCGATGGCGAACACGGCCACCGCCGCCAGCAGCTTCAGACCCCAGGTGGTCAGCAGGGCGGACACCTTTTCCTGATCCAGCCATCCGGGCAGGCTCATGGTTCTTCTCCTTGGTTCTTGCGTTGGCGATGTTCTCGGTGCAAGCCCGCATGTTACCGCAACGACGACGGTGCGAAGTCGGCCGTTTGGTAACATTCGGGGGTGAGCACGCAGCATCCCAGGTCGGCGCCCGCCGGCGCCTCGAGTGCGGCCGATCCCGGCGGGCAGCAGGGCGTTCGCGCCATCGAGTGGCGCGACGGGCGCCTGTACCTCCTTGACCAGCGCCTGCTGCCCGGGGAGGAGCGCTGGCTGGAAGTCGAGGACAGCGATGCCGCCGCGAAGGCCATTCGCGAACTGGTGGTGCGAGGCGCGCCGGCCATCGGCATCACCGCGGCCTATGCCGTGGTGCTGGCGGCGGCCCGCCGGTACCGGGAATCGGGCAAGGGTTGGCGCGACGCCATCGAGCCCGACCTGCACGCCCTGGCGAGCGCGAGACCCACGGCGGTCAACCTGTTCTGGGCGCTGGACCGCATGCGCCGGCTGTTCCCGGACCTGGACGGCGATCCGGAGGCGGCGCTGGCGCGAGAGGCCGAGCGCATCCACGCGGAAGACGTGGCGGCCAACCATCGCATCGGCGAGCTGGGCGCGGACCTGTTCACCGGCGCCGGCGCCGTGATCACCCACTGCAATACCGGTTCGCTGGCCACCGGCGGCTACGGCACGGCGCTGGGGGTGATCCGCAGCGCCCACGCCCGGGGGCTGGTGACGGAGGTGTTCGCCTGCGAAACGCGCCCGTGGCTGCAGGGTGCAAGGCTGACGGTCTGGGAACTGCAGCGCGAGGGCATTCCCTGCCGGCTGATTACCGACTCCGCGGCCGCCGCGCTGATGCGCACGGGCGGCGTGGAGCGGGTCATCACCGGCGCGGACCGTGTGGCCGCCAACGGCGACGTGGTCAACAAGATCGGCACCTACGCGCTCGCGGTGGCGGCGCGGCACCACGGGATTGCCTTCGACGTGGCGGCGCCGGTTTCCACCATCGATGCGTGCGTCGCCAGTGGCGCGGACGTGCCCATCGAGGAGCGCGACCCGTCGGAAGTTCTGGGCTATGCCGGTCACGCGGTCGCGCCGGGCGGCACGCGCGCCTGGAACCCGGTGTTCGACATGACGCCGGCCGAACTCGTGGAAGCCCTGATCACCGAGCGCGGCGTGGCGCGCCCACCGAACGCCGAGACCATTCGCGAACTTCTGGAGGCCGACAATGGCATTGGTTGACCTGAGTCACGAGATTTCGGAGGGCCTGTTGACCTATCCGGGACTGCCGGCGCCCGAGATCTCGGATTTCATGTCCAGGCGCGACAGTGCCGGGAAGTATGCCGAGGGCACCACCTTCCAGATCGGGCGTATCGACATGGTGGCCAACACCGGCACCTACATGGACTCGCCGTTCCACCGTTATGCCGAGGGCCGGGACATGGCGTCGCTGGAGCTGGAGCGCACCGCGTGCCTGCCCGGGAGGTTGTTCGAGGCGCCGGCGGATCGCCGGGCCATCGGCCCCGAGACGTTCGGCGACCGGGATCTCCAGGAATGCGCGGTGCTGGTGCACACCGGCTGGGACCGCCACTGGAACAGCGAAGCGTATTTCCAGGGCCACCCGTACCTGACCCGGGAGGCCGCGGAGTACCTTCGCGACGCCGGGGCCGTCCTCGTGGGCATCGATTCGCTCAACATCGACGCCACCGACGGCGGCGAGCGCCCTGCGCATTCCCTCCTGCTCGCGGCGGACATTCCCATCGTCGAGCACCTGTGCAACCTGGCGGAAATCGGCGGGCGCCCGTTCCGGTTCCATGCCGCCCCTCTCGCCGTGCGTGGCATGAGCAGCTTCCCGGTGCGTGCCTTCGCCGAGGTGCTGGACTGACCCGGATCACCCTTCCGCCTGGAATTCCGGCGGGGTAGCCCTCCGGGGCGCGGCACCTTGAAAATCCCCCCGATTCCCCATATCTCAAGGGTAGAAGTCGCGTCAAAAGGAGACCCAAAGAGTGGCGACCAACAGTGAAAAGGACATCCAGGAGCTGCGCGACGAGATGTCCAAGCTCAGATCCGATTTCACCGAGATCAGCAAGACCCTGCGCCGCATTTCCGGCGAGCGCGTGGAAAAGGGGCGCGAGAAGCTCCGGGAATCCGCGGAGTGGTCGCGCAAGCGCGCGCGGGATTCCCTGGGAGACTTCGAGCACGAGATCGAGGAACGCCCGCTGACCAGTATCGCCACGGCATTCGGCGTCGGATTCATCCTGGGCAAGCTCCTGGACCGGTAAGGCGTCCGCTGCACGCGCACGCCGTTTCCGGGAAGGGGGAGTTCTGCCCATGAGATGGACCCAACGCATCCAGACGCGGGTGGTCGCCCTGGTGGTGGCCGGCCTGCTCGCCACGTGCATGGTGGCGTTCCTGGCCCTGGCCGGCTACCTGGCGCTGCTCGACGCGGTTCGCCCGGTGTACGCCGCGCTGATCACCGCCGGGGCGCTCCTGTTGACTGCGCTGATCGTGTTGCTGGCCGCGCGGGTGGCCACCGCCAGGCGCGGCGGGCGTCGCAGACGGCGGCGGCGGGCGGACGCCAATCCCCTGGACGGCCTGGAGGAAATCCTGGAGGACCACGCCGACCCCGTGCTCGGGGACTGGGTGCGCCGCCACCCGGACCGGGCCGCGATGGTGACCGTGTTGCTTGGGGTTGCCGCGGGTTACAGCAGTTCCGTGCGCCGGGCGCTCCAGGATCTCTACAACCATTACGCCGAGAGCGAGACGCGCCGCCGCGATCGCGACTGAGCCCGCTGGGTCAGCCCGCCGGTTGTCCCGGGTTCCGTTCGGGCTTTTGGGGCCGGGTGCGCAGGTCGGCGAGCAGCGCCGCGATCGGGCGCGTGGAAGGGAACTCGTTCGCCGTGATGATGAGCCCGATGGTCAGGGGAACGCCCAGGATTGCCCCCGGCACCCCGCCAATCCATCCCCAGAACACCAGCGAGAAGATCACCGTCAGGGGCGAAATGGAGAGATAACGTCCCTGCAGGCGCGGGTCCAGGTAGTTGCCGATGACCATCTGCAACACGGTGAGCATCAGCAACACGCCAAAGGCATCAAGGAACGAGTTGTACTGGATGAGCGCCATCAACGTGGGCGGGATCACCGCGATGATCGAGCCCAGGGTCGGGATGTAGTTGAGCATGAAGGCAAGGAATCCCCAGACGAATGCCAGATCCAGGCCGACCAGCCAGCACAGGAGGCCCGTAAGCACCGCGGTCAGCGCGCTGGTGAAGGTCCGCACCAGCATGAACTCGTGCAGCTTGTGCGAGATTTCCGTCACCACCTCGTGGACGCGCCGCGCCTGGCTTTCGGGAAGCGCCTGGTAAAGGCGGTCGCGTGATCGGGGCACTTCCAGCAGTCCGAGGATCAGGAACGTACTCACCAGCAGCAGGAAACCGCTGGTGGTGAGGAAGTTCGTGAACACGCCTGCCGCGAAGGCCGTCACCTGGTCGATCACGGCGCCTAGGTCCACCAGCCCCTGGTCCCGCGCCAGGCCCAGAGCGTGGGCACGCGCGGTCAGCTTGTCATAGAGGTTCTGGATGGACTGCACGTGGCCGGGAATGGTGGTCGTGACCAGATAGCCGCTGTACAGCAGCGCGGCGGCCACCAGGACGGTCACGAGCAAAACCGCCGACAGGCTCACCACCAGCGCCAGCGCCCGTGGCAGGTAGTGCTCCAGGCGCCGCTGAATGGGCCAGACGAAGAACAGCAGGAACGCCGCGAACAGCAGCGGAAAGGTGATCACCGAGCTGATCTTGAAGGCGCCGAGCACCAGCAGCGCGGTGATGATCCTCAACAGGGTCTGGCGCCCCGGCACGATTCCGGGGGGTGGCGATGGCTGCTCCATGGCGAGGCGGTTGAGAAGGGAAGGCAAACGCCGGTCCGCATGTTCGCCCAAGGGTGCCGCGGGTTCAACCGCGAGGGTGCCGTGAGCGTTCCCGCCGGGCGGCGAAAAGGCTATTGGAGCTCGGGGCAAACCCCGCCAGACGCCCTGGCAGCGTTTCCAGGGCGCTTTCTGGCGCAAGCGCTGCCTCATCCCTTCTGGTAAAATCATTCGTTTTGCGGCATTTCAGGCCGCCAAGCCCTACTCGACCCGGAACAGCCATGGCCGAACCCGCCAGAGAAATCCTTCACGTCAATCTCGAGGACGAGATGAAGCAGTCCTACCTGGATTACGCCATGAGCGTGATCGTGGGCAGGGCGCTCCCGGACGTTCGCGACGGCCTCAAGCCGGTGCACCGCCGCGTGCTTTACGCGATGAAGGAGCTGGGCAACGACTGGAACAAGCCCTACAAGAAATCCTCGCGCGTGGTCGGCGACGTGATCGGCAAGTTCCACCCGCACGGCGACGCGGCGGTCTACGACACCATCGTGCGCATGGCCCAGCCTTTCGCCATGCGTTACCTGCTGGTGGACGGGCAGGGCAATTTCGGATCGGTGGACGGCGACGCGCCGGCAGCCATGCGTTACACCGAGGTGCGCATGTCGCGGCTCGCCCACGAGCTGCTGGCCGACATCGACAAGGAGACGGTGGATTTCGCTCCGAACTACGACGAGACGGAGCGCGAGCCCACGGTTCTTCCCACCAAGGTACCGAACTTGCTGGTCAATGGCTCGGCCGGCATCGCCGTGGGCATGGCCACCAACATCCCGCCCCACAACCTCACCGAGGTCATCAACGCCTGCATCGCGTTGATCGAGGACCCGGACCTGGACTGGCGGGACCTGATGCAGTACGTGCCGGGCCCGGATTTTCCCACCGCCGGCATCATCAACGGCGCCGCCGGCATCGTCGAGGCCTACAAGACGGGGCGCGGGCGCATCTACGTGCGCGGGCGCACCGAGATCGAGACCGACGACAACGGCCGCGAGCGCATCATCGTCACCGAGCTGCCCTACCAGGTGAACAAGGCGCGCCTGCTGGAGAAGATCGCCGACCTGGTCAAGGACAAGAAGATCGAGGGCATCACCGGTCTGCGCGACGAGTCCGACCGCCGCGGCATGCGCGTGGTGATCGAGCTCAAGCGGGGCGAGGTGGCCGAGGTGGTGCTGAACAACCTCTACCAGCAGACCCAGCTCCAGAACGTATTCGGCATCAACATAGTGGCGCTGGTGGACGGCCAGCCCCGCGTGCTGGATCTCAAGCAGCTCGTGGAGGCCTTCATACGGCATCGCCGCGAGACCGTCACCCGGCGCACCATTTACGATCTGCGCAAGGCCCGCGAGCGCGCCCACGTGCTGGAAGGGCTGGCGGTGGCGCTGGCCAACATCGACGAGGTGATCGAACTCATCAAGCGTTCACCCGGCCCGGCGGAAGCGAAGGCGGCACTGACCGCGAGGCGCTGGCCGCCGGGGCAGGTGCGCGACATGCTCGAGCGCACCGGGGCGGGCTCCTCCAAGCCGGAAGACCTGGCGGGGGAATTCGGACTGCTCGAGGACGGCTACCAGCTCACCGACGCCCAGGCCCAGGCCATCCTGGATCTGCGCCTGCACCGGCTCACCGGCCTGGAGCAGGAAAAACTGGTCAAGGAATATGGCGAGATCCTCGAACGCATCGGCGAGCTCCTGAAGATCCTCTCCGACCCGGATCGCCTGATGGGTGTGATCCACGACGAGCTGATCGACATCCGTGACCGCTACGGCGACGAGCGCCGCACCGAGATCGTCACCACGCACCAGGACCTGAGCGTGGAAGACCTGATCTCCGAGGAGGACGTGGTGGTGACGCTCTCGCACACGGGTTACGCCAAGTCGCAGCCGCTGAGCTCCTACCGCTCCCAGCGCCGCGGCGGGCGCGGGCGTTCCGCGACGTCCGTCAAGGAAGAGGATTTCGTGGACAAGCTGTTCATCGCCAACACCCACGACACATTGCTGTGCTTCACCAGCGCGGGCAAGGTGTACTGGATCAAGGTTTACGAATTGCCGCAGGCGAGCCGCGCGGCCAGGGGCAAGCCCATCGTCAACCTGTTGCCGCTGGAGCCGGATGAGCACGTGCAGGCCGTGCTGCCGGTTCGCGACTACCCGGAAGACCATTTCGCGTTCTTCTCCACCAGCACGGGGCTGGTGAAGAAAACGCCGCTGTCCGCCTACAGCCGTCCCCGGGCCAGCGGCATCAAGGCCATTGACCTGGTAGACGGCGCCGAACTGGTGGACGTGGCCATCACCAACGGCGGGCGCGACATCCTGCTGTTCTCCAGCGCCGGCAAGTGCATCCGTTTCCATGAGGACGACGTGCGGCCCATGGGCCGGGACGTGCGCGGCGTGCGCGGCATCAAGCTGGGCAAGGAACAGCGCGTGGTTTCCATGGTCGTGGTTCGTGAGGGCGACATCCTGACCGCCACCACCCACGGCTACGGCAAGCGTTCGCCGCTGGACGACCATCCCGTTTACAAACGCGGCGGGCAGGGCGTGATTGCCATCCAGTGCTCCGAGCGCAACGGCGAGCTGGTGGGCGCGCAACAGGTGCTGGAGAGCGACGAGCTGATGCTCATCTCAAACGCTGGCACGCTGGTGCGCACCCGGGCCGACGAGGTCTCGGTAATGGGGCGCAACACCCAGGGCGTCACGCTCATTCGCCTGGGCGAGGAAGAAAACCTGGTGGGCGTGGCGCGCATCGAGGAAGCCGAGGACGACGATTCCGGGGACGAGGAAGAGTGACCCGCAAGTTCAATTTCAGCGCTGGCCCCGCGGCCTTGCCGGAAGCCGTGCTGGAGCGCGTCCGCGACGATCTCCCCGAGTACGGCGATACCGGTTGCTCGGTGATGGAGATCAGCCATCGCGGCAGGGTGTTCGGCGACATCGCCGCGCGCGCCGAGGCCGACCTGCGCGAATTGCTCGGGATACCGGAGGACTACCGGGTGCTTTTCCTGCAGGGCGGCGCCACGGCACAGTTCGCGCTGGTCCCCATGAACCTGCTTCGTGATGACGAGATCGCCGACTACGTGGTCACCGGCCACTGGGGCAAGAAGGCCCGGACGGAAGCCGCGCGAGCCGGCCGGATAAATCTGTCCGTGGACACCGTCGAGTCCGGCTACACGAAGATTCCCCCGGTGGACCAGTGGCGGCTCTCGGAGGGCGCGGGTTACCTGCATTTCACGCCCAACGAGACCATCGCCGGCGTGGAGTTCCCGAGCGAACCCGGGGCAGTCGGCGCTCCGCTGGTGGCCGACATGTCCTCCAACATCCTGTCCCGTCCGCTGGACGTGTCCCGCTACGGGCTGATCTACGCCGGCGCCCAGAAGAACATCGGACCGGCGGGGCTTTGCGTGCTGATCATCAGTGACGAGGTGCTGGCGCGATGCCGCGACGACCTGCCCTCGGTGTTTTCCTACCGCGCGCAGGCGGAGCAGGGCTCCATGCTGAACACGCCCAACACTTTCGCCTGGTACGTGGCTGGCCTGGTGTTCCAGTGGGTGAAGGAGCAGGGTGGCGTGGAGGCCATGGGCGAGCGAAATCGCCGCAAGGCCGATCTGCTCTACGAGGCGATCGACGCGTCCGGTTTCTACAGCAACCCCGTGGATCGGGATGCGCGCTCGCGCATGAACGTACCGTTCACCCTCGCGGATCCGTCGCTGGACCCGGTGTTCCTGGAGGAAGCCGAGCATGCCGGGCTGCTGGCGCTCAAGGGACACCGCTCGGTGGGCGGCATGCGCGCCAGCCTCTACAACGCCATGCCCATCGAGGGCGTGCGGGGGCTGGTGGATTTCATGGAGGGATTCGAGCGCCGTCATGGCTGAGCTTCGCATGTACCGAATTCTTACTCTCAACAACATCGCAAAGGCGGGCCTGGATCGGTTCCCGGGCGACGGCTACGAGGTCGGCGAAGGCGTTGGTGATCCGGACGCGGTCATGGTGCGTTCCGCGGACATGCACGGCATGGAGCTGCCCCAGTCGCTGCTCGCCGTGGGGCGCGCCGGCGCCGGCGTGAACAACATCCCCGTGGAGCGCATGAGCGAGCATGGCGTGCCGGTCTTCAACGCACCCGGTGCCAACGCCAACGCGGTGAAGGAACTGGTGCTGGCGGGCATGCTGTTGGCGGCCCGCCATATCTGCGAGGCCTGGCAATACGTCCGCCAGCTGTCCGGCGACGATGCGCAGTTGAAGGAGGCGGTGGAGTCGGGCAAGAAGCGCTACCGGGGCTACGAACTGCCCGGTCGTACACTGGGCGTGGTGGGCCTGGGCGCCATCGGCGTACGCGTGGCGAACGCCGCGCACGCGCTGGGCATGAACGTGCTCGGCCATGATCCTCACATAACAGTGGAGGGGGCCTGGCAGTTGTCGTCTGACGTCGCGGAGGCGGCGAGCCTCGAGGAGCTTTACGCGAAATCGGAATTCATCACCTTCCACGTGCCCCTGAATGACGAGACGCGGGGACTGCTGAATCGGGAGAGCCTCAAGCACTTGCGGCCGGACGCGGTGATCCTGAACTTCTCACGCCAGGGCATCGTGGACGAGGAAGCCGTGCTGTCGGCGCTTGAAGGCGGGCGGCTCGGTGCTTACGTCACCGATTTCCCCGACAGCCGCCTGCAGAACCGGGAGCACGTGATCTGCCTGCCGCACCTGGGCGCTTCCACGGCGGAGGCGGAGGAGAACTGCGCGGTGATGGTGGCCGACGAGCTGCGCGACTACCTGGAGAACGGCAACATCCGCAATTCGGTGAACTTCCCCCGGTTGCGCATGCAGCGCTCCGGTGCCCAACGCCTGTGCGTGGCCAACCGCAACGTCCCCGACATGATCGGTCAACTTTCCCACCTGCTGGGCAAGGGCGGCGTGAACATCGTGCACATGCGCAACGAGTCCCGCGGCAGCGTGGCCTACAACCTCATCGACGTCGAGCCGCGCATGCCGGAAGGCACGCTTGAGGCGATTCGCGGCATTGAGGGCGTGCTGCGCGTTCGAGCCATCGACTGAAGTCAAACTGCACTAATGTAGAATTCACGCCAAGAGCGCAAAGCTCACCAAGAACGCCACAAGCAAAAATGCAAAGCATTACTTGGCGCGCCTGGCGGCTTGGCGTGAGATCCCCTGTTTGGTTGTAAGGATCTGTTCATGAGCAATCCCTGGCTGGAATACGCCATGCCGGGCATCCGGGGCTTGAGGCCCTACGAGCCCGGCAAGCCGATCTCGGAGCTGGAGCGCGAGCTCGGCATCAGCGACATCGTCAAGCTCGCTTCCAACGAGAACCCGCTGGGACCCAGCCCGAAGGCCATGGCGGCCGCCGAGAGCGTGCTTGCCGAGTCAGCGCTTTACCCGGATGGCAACGCCTTTGCCCTGAAGCGGGCGCTGGCGGCTTACCACGGTGTCGAGCAGGACCAGATCACGGTGGGCTCCGGTTCCGACCACATCCTGGAGCTGGTGGCGCGCGTGTTCCTGGGGCCGGGGCGGTCGTCGGTGGTCTCGCGGTACGCGTTCGCCATCTACAACATCGTAAGCCAGGCCGCGAGCTCCGAGCTGCGAGTCGCCGAGGCGAACCCGGTGGACCATGCAATGCCCTACGGTCACGACCTGGCGGCCATGCGCGAACTGGTGGACGAAAGCACTCGCGTGGTGTTCATCGCCAATCCCAACAATCCCACCGGCACCTGGGTGCCGCGCCGCGAGTTGCTGGCGTTCCTCGACGGCGTGTCCAGGAACACGGTGGTACTGGTGGACGAGGCATACTTCGACTTCGTTCACGAGCCTGAGTACCCGAATGCCGCCGAGTTGCTGCCGGACTACCCGAACCTGGTGGTCATGCGCACGTTCTCGAAGGCATTCGGCCTGGCCGGGCTGCGCGTGGGCTACGCGCTGGCCAGCCGGAAACTCACCGACCTGATCAACCGGGTGCGGCTGTCCTTCAACCCGAACAGCCTGGCGCAGGCGGCGGCGGCCGCGGCGCTGGATGACCGCGAGCACCTGGAGGAAACCGTGGCGATGACCGCGCGGGAGCGGGCGCGGCTGGACGCGGGGCTGCGCGAGTTGGGGCTGAGCACGATCCCCTCGGTGTGCAATTTCGTCACCGCGGACGTGGGGCGGCCGGGCCGGGACATATTCCAGGCCCTGCTGCGCGAAGGGGTGATCGTCAGGCCCCTTGACGGCTACGGCATGCCCACGCACCTGCGAATCTCGGTGGGGCTGCCGGAACAGAACGACCGTCTGCTGTCCGCGATGAAGAAGGTCCTCGCACGCTGACGGAAATCGTCCGCGAAGAACACGAAAGCCGCGAAGAATGTGCGAATCAGCGGTGCAGACTGGCCTGTAGGCCCTGTGTGCTTTTCGCGGACTCTCATGTGTTTCCCGTACAATGTACTCAATGCAACTCGTATTGGAGTCCGTCGCTACACGACGGTTTGCGTACTTTCATTCATGCCTGATTCCGACGACATCCTGAAGATCAATCCTGCCGGGCCCCTGAAGGGGCGGCTGCAGGTACCCGGCGACAAGAGCATGTCGCACCGGGCGCTGATCCTGGGCGCCATGGCGGAAGGAAGCACTCGGGTCACGGGCTTGCTGGAGGCCGATGACATTCTGTCCACACGCCAGTGCCTTCAGGCCATGGGCGTGGAGATTCACGGGCCGGACGAGGGCGCGGTGACCATCGAGGGCGGTGGCCTGGAGGGCTTCAGCCAACCCCGGGAAGCGCTGGACTGCGGTAATTCCGGCACCACCATGCGACTGCTCGCGGGCCTGCTCGCGGGTCAGCCTTTCAAATCCACACTGATCGGCGACGAACTGCTTTCGCGACGACCCATGGAGCGCATCATCGGGCCGTTGACCGAGATGGGCGCCCGGGTAACCGGCACCGACGGGCACGCGCCGCTGACCATCGTCGGCAAGCGACCGCTCGATGCGTTGCTGTTCGTGAGCCCCATGGCCAGCGCCCAGGTGAAATCCTGCATCCTGCTGGCCGGCCTGCAGGCGGAAGGGCACACCGAGGTAAGCGAGCCCGGGCCGAGCCGCGACCATACGGAACTCATGCTGGAGGCCTTCGGCTGTCCCGTGGAACGCCTGGGAAACCGGGTCGCGGTGGACGGGGTCGCGCGCCTGCGCGCCACTCAGCTCGACATCCCCGGCGATCCTTCCTCGGCGGCCTTCTTCGCCGTGGCCGCGACCCTGCTACCGGGCAGCGACCTGATCCTGGAGAACGTGGGCGTGAATCCGACGCGATCGGCTTTCGTGGAAATCCTCCGCCGGATGGGGGCGGACATCGTCGTGGAATCCGAGCGCCACGTGAACGGGGAGCTGATCGCGGACCTTCGCGTGCGCCATGCCGAACTCCACGGCGTGGATGTGGATCCTTACCTGGTTCCGGCGGCCATCGACGAGTTTCCCGTGCTGTTCGTGGCCGCCGCGGGGGCCAGCGGGACCACCAGCTTCACGGGTGTCTCCGAGCTGCGGGTCAAGGAAAGCGACCGTATCAGCGTCATGGCCAAGGCGCTGGAGGCCCTGGGCGTCAACGTGGACGAGGAACCGGAAGGCCTGCGCATCCGGGGCGGGGCAATCCAGGGCGGGCAGGTGGACGCCGTGGGCGATCACCGCTGCGCCATGTCCATGGCGGTGGCCGGCCTGGTGGCCGCGGGCCCCGTGGAGATCGCCGGCGCCCGCAACATCCGTACCTCCTACCCGCGCTTCATGGAGGACGTGCGCGCGGCAAGCGGGCATGGCTGACGCGCCACCCCCGGTGGTGACCATTGACGGCCCCGGAGGCTCCGGCAAGGGCACCGTGGCCGAGCGCCTGGCGCGAAGGCTGGGCTGGCACTTGCTGGATTCGGGGGCTCTCTACCGGCTGCTGGCGCTGGCGGCGCTGGATCGCGGCGTGTCGCCGGAAGACGAAGACGGACTCGTGTGCCTCCTGCCGGAACTGGAGATGGCTTTCGAGCCGCTGCCCGAAGGTGGCGTGCGGGCCTTCCTGAACGGCAGTCCGGCGGGACGACGGATACGCACGGAGGAGTGCGGCGACGCGGCCTCCCGGCTTGCGGCGCTGCCGGGAGTGCGCCGCGCGTTGCTGGGACGCCAGCGGGCGTTCCTTAAGGCACCCGGACTGGTGGCGGACGGGCGCGACATGGGCACGGTCGTGTTCCCGGAGGCCCGGCTCAAGGTTTTCCTCACGGCAAGCCCCGAGGAGCGGGCGCGAAGGCGTCATAAGCAGTTGAAGCAAAAGGGACTTAATGCTAATCTTTCACATCTTTTGCACGAGATTCGTGCGAGGGACGAACGGGACGCGGGGCGCAGTGCGTCGCCCCTTGTGCCCGCACCGGACGCGGTGACCATCGACTCCACGGACAAGTCCGTGGCGCAGGTCGCCGACGCCGTGTTTTCTCTTTTGGCCGCCCGGATTCCGGAGCTGCAGAGCCCCGGCGCCGGGTGACGTTAACGAGCGTGGCTGCGAACCCACACGGCCACGCGGAAGCAACGGGTGGGCAGGTAACCGATCAATGACTGAAAGTTTCGCCGAACTGTTTGAGCAGAGCCAGGCTTACACGAGCATGCGGCCTGGGAGCATCGTCACCGGCACCGTGGTGGACATCCGCGAGGACGTGGTGGTGATTAACGCCGGACTGAAGTCCGAAGGCATCGTGCCGATTGACCAGTTCTTCGACGAGAACGGGGAGCTAGAAATCGGCGTGGGCGACGAGGTGCAGGTGGCGCTGGATGCCGTCGAGGACGGCTTCGGCGAGACCCGGCTGTCCCGCGAAAAGGCCAAGCGCGCCATGGTGTGGGACGAGCTCGAGAAGGCCCATGCGGCCGACGAGTACGTGACCGGCCAGATCAGCGGCAAGGTCAAGGGCGGCTTCACCGTGGACATCAAGGACATCCGCGCGTTCCTGCCGGGATCCCTGGTGGACATCCGTCCGGTGCGCGACCCGGCCTACCTGGAGGGCAAGGACCTCCAGTTCAAGATCATCAAGCTGGACCGGCGCCGCAATAACATCGTCGTTTCCCGCCGCGCGGTGGTGGAAGAGGAATTCAGCGAGGAGCGCGAGGCGCTGCTCGAGAAGCTGGAAGAGGGCGCGATCGTCAAGGGCATCGTCAAGAACCTGACCGATTACGGCGCCTTCATCGACCTGGGCGGCGTGGACGGCCTTCTGCACATCACGGACATGGCCTGGAAGCGCGTGCGTCATCCTTCCGAGGTGGTCGAAGTCGGTCAGGAGCTGGAAGTGCGCGTGCTCAAGTTCGATCGCGAGCGCCAGCGCGTGTCCCTGGGGCTCAAGCAGCTCGGCGAGGATCCGTGGGAGAACATCTCCCGCCGTTACCCGGTGAGCACCCGGGTGTTTGGTACCGTCACCAACATCACCGACTACGGCTGCTTCGTGGAAATCGAGGAAGGCGTGGAAGGCCTGGTGCACGTATCCGAGATGGACTGGACCAACAAGAACGTCAATCCGGCGAAGGTCGTGCAGCCGAACGACGAGGTCGAGGTCATGGTGCTGGACGTGGACGAGGAGCGCCGGCGCATCTCCCTGGGCATCAAGCAGTGCATGTCAAACCCCTGGGAAGAGTTCGCCGCCCACCACAAGAAGGGCGACCGCGTCACGGGCACCATCAAGTCGATCACGGATTTCGGCATTTTCGTGGGCCTGGAAGGCGGCATCGACGGGCTGGTTCACCTGTCCGACATTTCCTGGCTGGAGCCCGGGGAAGAGGCCATCCGCCGCTATTCCAAGGGCGAGGAGCTGGAGACCACGGTGCTGGCCGTCGACCCCGAGCGCGAGCGCATCTCGCTGGGGATCAAGCAGCTCGAGCAGGATCCGTTCGGCACCTTCATGGCTTCCAACCCCAAGGGCAGCCTCGTCAAGGGCACGGTGAAGGAAGTGGACGCCAGGGGCGCGGTCATTGAGCTTGTCGACGGCGTGGAGGGTTATCTGCGTGCTTCCGACATGGCCAAGGAGCGCGTGGACGACGCCACCAAGTTGTTCAAGGAGGGTGACGAGGTGGAGGCCAAGTTCGTCGGTCTTGACCGCAAGAACCGGATGCTGACACTCTCCATCAGGGCCAAGGACGAGGACGACCTCGCCGAGGCGCTCGAGGACTATCGGGACGCCGGCACGGGCAAGACCAGCCTGGGCGATTTGCTCAAGGAACAGATGAACAAGTAAGGAGCATTCGGGGCTCCTTGGGGAAGGAGCTCCGTTCGTGTGGTCCGGCGTGGGCCGCGGCGTTGCCGCGGCTCCGAAGCAGGGGAGGCCGCCTGGGTGCGGCGATGGACACAATGACAAAATCAGAACTGATCGAAGCTCTGTCCCGGGAACAGAAGCATCTGGCGCAACGCGACGTGGAGCTGGCCGTGAAGGGCTTGCTGGAACGGATGAGCGAGGCGCTGTCCACGGGGCGCAGAATCGAGGTGCGCGGATTCGGCAGTTTCTCGCTCCACTATCGGCCGCCGCGCATCGGCCGCAATCCCAAGACGGGAGAGAGCGTCGCCCTGCCCGGCAAGCACGTGCCGCATTTCAAGCCGGGCAAGGAGCTCCGGGAACGGGTGGACGACAATCACGGCTGACCGCTGTGCCCGTGACATCCGGGCACGCTCCCGGGTTAGACTGAACCCTGCCGTGGCCCGGGGGGCCGGAAGCGGGTTCTAGGAGTTCCGTCATGCGCCAGGCGCTGATGCTGCTGTTGCTGCTGGTGGTTGTGATGGTCGGGTTGTTTCTCGGTTCGCGCAACGCCCAGCCGGTTATCCTGGACTATTTCTACGGCCAGGCCACCATGCCGCTTTCCGTCGCCGTTCTGCTCTCGCTGGTGACGGGGATACTCCTCGGCAGCGTCTCGGTCTGGCTGGGCACGGTCATCCGGCTCAAGGCCCGTATCCGCCGCCTGAGGCGCGAGATCGATCGCCCCCGCGAACCTTCCACCGAACGGCTAACCGCCGATCGCTGAGAACCGTCAGGCGCCCGAAACGGCGTAGCGGAGACGGCGTGCTAAGGTAGGCGTGCCGGCGGGCGACGACCGGCGAGGGCCGCCAGCGCGGCCCGCGGTTTTCGACATGGAACCGGTGAATCCGCCTTGACCTCCAGGCAATCCGACGAAAGTCCGGCGCTCTTCGACGATCTCCAGGTGGAGTCTTTCCAGAACACCCTGGAGGCGCTCGAGGAATCCCGTCCGTTCGCCAAGGGCGTGCATCGCTCGAGGCTGCTCGGGCAGGCGATGAAGCTGCTGCACACCGACGAGGGTCTTGCCGTGCTGGACCGGGAGGCGCCCCGATTCGATGCGGCCGGGATCTTCTCCGAGGGCGACTGGGACCAGCCGGAACGGCTCAATCCGGCGCTGGTGCGTGAGACGTTGCTGGTCGGTGGCGCCAACGCAGCGGTGGAGTGCCTCAGCGAGATGCGTCTGCTGGCGATTGCCGAGGGCCGTTCCGTGCACGAGGCGGTCAGCCCGGCCGACGCCCGCTCCTTCCTGGAAAACGTGCTGGCCCTGAACCTGGATCTCCTGTTCCCACAGGCCACCGAGGCGAGCCGGTCCCAACCGGTGCCGATGGAGAACCGAATCCGCCGCCTGTTCGGACTGATGCTGGAGCGCCTGGGGGCCCACGGCATCCTGGCCGTGCTGGCGCAGCAGGCCGAACGGTTCATGCTGCAGAGGCCGATCATGGTGCAGCACGTGCAGGCCGTGCTCCGGGCGGCCTCGCGCTCGTTGCCGGCGGAACCCTCGGAACTGGAGGACGAGGACGAGCAGCTCGCGAGGCTTTACGTGGACGGTTTGATGGGCCCGACGCGCCTGTCCAGGCACCACCGCGATCCCGCGGATTACGGGCTGCAGATCGAGGGACTGGACCCGGAGGCGCTGGAACGCGAAGCGCACGCGTTTGCCGACAGCATGCGCCGCACGGGCCTGGTTGCCCCCCAGCACGCGGTATTGTTGCGGCACCTCGCGGACAGGACGCCGGAACTGGTGCCCGAGGCGCTGTGGCTCAACGTGCCCGGTTACGCGAGCTTCGAGGAGCACCGGGAGCTGGTTTTGCAGTTGGTGAGGTTCGCCGTATGGCCGGATACCGCGCGTTGCGTGTATGGGCTGCACGGAGTGCTGGAACGGGGCATTCTGTTTTTTCGCCCGGTGGGTCCCGGGCTCAAGCGCCTTACCGTCCTGCCCATCCAGGAGCACGTGGCCGAGACGCTGAAGGCGGCGAGCGGACTCGCCGAGCCGCCTTCGGCCAATGTGCTGCTGCTCGCCGGCACGCTCAGCGTTCTTGGACAGCCGCGCGGCGTGGACCAGGGTTACAACCCGACCTGCCAGGCCGCCCGCGCCATAAGCCTGTGGTCGCAGAACGACGTGGGCTACCTGCTTGAGCTCATCGCCGAGGCGGCGCGGGACGACGAGGTCGTGATGCATTTCGAGGGGGACGCGGTGCGCTCCTCGGAGCTGGAGTTCGGGCTGGCCCAGGAACTGCACACCGAGCTCGACCCGGTTTCGTTGTTGTTGACGCCTCACCTGGACCGGATCTACATGGAAATGAGCCGGCGCACGATCGGGCGCGGCGAGGACGGGCACCGCTGGGTGAACCCCGAGTTTCACGGCTGGTGGGTGCACCGCGGCTTCGCCGCCGCCCTCCATGAACCGAGCGGTACCGTGTACCGCTTCGGTGACTTCGCCCGGATGTTCTTCGCCAGCTACCACCCGGAATTCAACGGTGGGCGCGACCTCGTTTACGCTCAGCCATGCGGCATTGCCGTGACGGATCACAACGGTGACTTCGTGGGCTGGCACGCCGTCTCCATCCAGCGCGTGGCGCCGGACCCCGACGGCGTCTGGCGGGTTTATTTCTTCAATCCGAACCGCGACAAGGAACAGGACTGGGGACAGGGCGTGGTTTGCTCGATTTCAGACCACGACGAGCTCGAGGGGGAGGCATCACTGTCGTTCGAGCAGTTTGCTTCGCGCCTCTACGTATATCACTACGATCCCGCCGAAGAAGGCGACCTGGAAGTTGTGCCGTGGGAGTACGTCGCCGAGGTCCGCGAGGCGGCCGCGGCGAGCTGGGCGTCCGGGCTCGAGTGGCGTGACGACGGGGATTCCGAGACGGGCACCGAAGCATGAGTGAGCGGCCATTGATCATTTACGACGACCGCATGCTCGAGCATCACCCCACGGGATGGGACCCGGACCACCCGGAATGGACCCAGGCGGTAATGGAATTGCTCGCTGAGCAATACCCGGACAAGTCGCCGGAGGAATGGAGCCATCCCGAGCGCCCGGAGCGGTTGACCGCGATCCGGGACAGGCTTCGAGACGACGCCATGCCGGAGTTGTCCTGGGAGGCGGCCGAGCCCGCCACGAACCAGTCCCTGGCCCGCGTGCACGCCCCCGGCTACGTGTCCTTCATCGATTCCCTCGAGGGGCGCGCCTGCTGGCTCAACGTGGATACCACGGCGGTGTCTCCGGGCAGCGTCGAGGCCGCGAAGCTGGCGGCCGGGGCGGGCATCCGGGCCGTGGACGCGGTGATGAACGCCGGTCCCCGGCGCGCCTTCTCCGTGATCCGCCCGCCGGGTCACCATGCCACCGCGGATTCCGCCATGGGGTTCTGCCTGTTCAACAATGTCGCGGTGGCAGCCGCCCACGCGCGTGCAGCGCACGGCTGCGAACGCGTGATGATTTTCGACTGGGACCTGCACCACGGCAACGGCACGCAGGAGATCTTCTACAGGGACCCCGGAGTGCTGTTCGTCGATTTGCACTGCGCGGCGCCGTTCTATCCTGGTACCGGGCATCTGGAAGAGCGGGGCGCGGGTGCCGGCCAGGGCACCGTGATCAACGTGCCGCTGCCGGCTGGCAGCGGCAACTCGGCGCTGCTCGCTACCATGGACCGCGTCGTTGCTCCGGCCGCCGCCGCATACCGGCCGGAGCTGATTCTGGTTTCCGCGGGCTTCGACGCCCATTACCTGGACCAGACCATGTTCGTGGACGAGAGCGGTTTCGCCACGCTGACCGCGAGATTGTGCGAATTGTCGGACAGGTTTTGTGAAGGTCGTCTGGTGCTGATGCTGGAGGGCGGGTATCATGCCGACGCCCTGGCCGGCGGAACTGAGGCCTGTGTCAGGATCATGGCCGGCGAAACGGCGGGCGAGCCGGCGCTGGACGAAGAGGATCCCGGGCTCGTTGCCGTGGACGCCGCCGCCGGTTACCACCGATCCGTGTTGGCGGTGTGAACTCGGCCGCGGGCTCATGAGTTCGCTACGGGAACGAACACCCAGGCATTCATGCTGATGATCGAGAGCGGACTTTTCTGGTTGCTGCTTCCGGTGGCAGCGCTTACAGGCTGGATGATCGCGCGCTGGGGCATGCGGCGTTCGAGCGGCCGGCGCGAGACCGTGTTGCGCTCGACGTATTTCCGGGGCCTCAACTACCTGCTCAACGAGCAGCCGGACAAGGCCATCGAGGTTTTCCTCAAGATCGCGGAGGTGGACAGCGACACGGTGGAGACCCACCTGGCGCTGGGCAACCTGTTCCGGCGCCGCGGCGAGGTGGACCGTGCCATACGCATCCACCAGAATCTCATTGCCCGTCCGTCGCTGGACGCGGAGCAGCGCACCCACGCATTGCTGGAGCTGGGCGAGGACTACATGCGCGCCGGGCTGTTCGACCGCGCCGAGAATCTTTTCTCCGAATTGATCCAGATCGGCGCGCACAAGCCCTCCGCGCTGAAGCACCTGTTGGCCGTCTACCAGCAGGAAAAGGACTGGCACAAGGCCATCGAGACCGCCGAGCGACTGGAGCGGGCCAGCGGCGAATCCATGGCAGCGGTGATCGCCCAGTACTACTGCGAACTGGCGGAGGAGGCCTGGCGCGAGCGGGACGAGAATGAAACCCGCCGACGCCTGGGCCAGGCCCTGGCGCGGGACCCGAAATGCGTTCGCGCCAGCATTATCCTGGGCCGCGTCGAGCGCCAGCGGGAAGACTACGAAGCCGCCATCCGCGCCTATCGTCAGGTGCCCGACCAGGACATCGAGTACCTTCCCGAGATTCTCGATCCGTTGCTGACCTGTTACCGGGCCCTGGGCCGCGAGGACGAGGCGCAGCGTTACCTGGACGAGTTGATCGGCCGATACGACGGCATCTCGCCGATACTGTCACTGGCCGGCATGATCCTGGAGCGGGAAGGCGAGCAGGCCGCGGTGACTTTCATCACCCGTCACCTTCGCCAGAGGCCCTCGGTCCGGGGCCTGGATTACCTGATCGGGCTCAACCTCGCGCACAGCGAGGGCCCGGCGCGGGACAACCTGCTGATTCTCCATGACCTGACCCGCAAGTTACTGGACGGCAAGGCCGTCTACAGGTGCAGTCACTGCGGTTTCGGGACGCGCACCACTCACTGGCAGTGCCCGAGTTGCAAGCAGTGGACCACGGTGAAGCCGATTCACGGGGTGGCCGGGGAATGAACACGGACGCCGATCCGAGACTGATCGTCGCCCTGGACTTCGACAGCGAGCGCGGGGCGCTGGAAACGGCGCGCCGGCTTGACCCGGCGCTGTGCAGGGTCAAGGTCGGCAGCGAGCTGTTCACCCGCGCTGGTCCCGGAGTGGTGGAATCCCTGCACGAGCTGGACTTCGAGGTCTTCCTGGACCTCAAGTTCCACGACATCCCCAACACCGTCGCGGCGGCCTGCCGCGCTGCCGCCGACCTGGGGGTCTGGATGCTGAATGTCCACGCCCTCGGGGGCGGGCGCATGATGGCGGCCGCGGCGGACGCGGTGGCGAAATCGTGTCACCGGCCCCGGCTGATCGCGGTGACGGTACTCACCAGCATGGGTGCGGACGACCTGCGTGCCGCGGGGCTCCCCGACGATCCCGCCGCCCTCGCGCTGGGGCTGTCAGAGCAGGCGCGCCGGGCCGGCCTCGACGGGGTAGTCTGCTCGGCCAGGGAAGCCGCGGCCATGCGCGAGAGCATGGGCGCGGACTGGCTGATCGTGACGCCCGGCATCCGGCCGTCAGGCGGCGCCGCCGATGACCAGCGGCGCACCATGACCGCCGCCGACGCACTGGCGGCGGGGGCGAACTACCTGGTGGTGGGCAGGCCCGTGATCCTTGCCGACGATCCGGCGGACGCTTTGCGCACGATTTCCCGGGAAGCCGGCTGATTACCGGCGTGCGCCGACCTTCCTAGGCTGGACCCGCGTTTCCGGAAAGGGGAACGCCGGACTTCAAACAACCTAGGGAGGAACCCATGAAACTGATTCGTATTGCTGTTCTTGCTTTCGCGTTCATCGCGATGCCGCTGTGGGCGGCCGGCACGGTGGACATCAACCACGCCGGCGCGAACGAGCTTGCCCAGGCGTTGCAAAACGTCGGTCCCGTCAAGGCCGAGGCCATCGTTGACTACCGGGATCAGCACGGCGCCTTCAGGAGCGTGGAGGAGCTGGCCAAGGTCAAGGGCATCGGCCTGGCCACCATCGAGGACAACCGCGACGCGATGCGCGTCGGTGCCGACGAGCCCTCCGGAACGAACTGACCGGGGCCGCACGTCAGCCAGGCCGTGGTGCGGAGAAAACCTGGCGAGACCGTCGCCGCCAGGAAGGCGGCGTCGGAGCCTGCAGGGATGTATATACGGCGTTCTCGACAGGTTGCTCCGCATCGCGGCCTTTTCGCGAACGTGACTGGATCCTCGTTCGCAGTCTGCGGTCATGGTTCCTGCGCCCGGTCGCCGTCCGCTATCCTGTCGCGAATCCCAAGCGTGACAGAGCATGTCCAGCGTTCTGATCCTACCCGTCGTGTCCCTGGCCGTCGCCTGGCTTGGGGCGCTCGCGGCACTGACTCATGCCCGCCGTCACGGCCTGTTGGACCTGCCCGGCGAGCGCCGTTCGCACGACGCGCCGACGCCCAGGGGCGGTGGCGTGGGTATTTGGCTGGCCCTGATCCTGGGCATCGCGCTGCTGGGCGCTTCCGGCCAAGTGCCGGCGGGCTGGGCGACGGGTGCGGCGGGAGGCGCCCTGGCAGTCGGCGCGGTGGGATGGCTCGACGATCATTATCCACTGCCCTGGGGGGTTCGCATCCTGACCCACGCCGTGGCGGCGGCCTGGCTGCTGGGCTGGGCCGGGGGCGTGACGGCGCTCGAGATGGGCTTCGCGAGACTGCCCCTGAGCTGGGCCGGGCTCCTCTTGCCCTGGCTGGCCACGGTATGGCTCACCAACCTCTACAACTTCATGGATGGCATCGACGGGCTGGCGGGGGCGGAGGGCGTTTTCGCCGGGCTCCTGATGGCGGCGCTTTTCGCGCTGGGGGGATCCGGCGGAATGGCCGTGGCGGCGCTGTCCCTGGCCGCCGCCTGTGCCGGCTTCCTGCCCTGGAACGCACCGTCCGCCAAACTGTTCATGGGAGACGTGGGCAGCACCTCGCTGGGGTTCGTCTTCGCGGCCCTGGCGCTGGCGGGTTCGCGGGACGGCACCATGCCGGCGCTTCTGGCCCTGCTGGTGCTGGGCCTGTTCGTCTATGACGCCACTTTCACGCTGTGTTGGCGGTGGCTCAAGGGGGCGCGATGGTATACTCCGCACCGCGAGCACGCCTACCAATACATGGTTCGTGCCGGTTTCGACCACGCAACCGTCCTGCTCCGGCTGATGGCCGTTAATCTCCTGGTCATATTGCCCGTGGTAATGGTGATTCACCGGTATCCCGCCGGGCTGGGCGCCGGGGTGGTCGTGTGCTCGCTGGCGGCGGCCTGGCTGTGGCGGACCGAGCGCCGGCGACGCGCCGGCTCGCCGGCCTTCACCGTGGAGCGGGACCGGGCGGCGCGGCATTGAGGACCCGGAGGGACATGCAGGGCATCAATACCATTTTCCGCAGGCTCTTGCTGGCCTTCCACCCGCGCCTCGCCGTGGTGCTGCACGACCTGTTCATGGTCTGGCTGGCCTGGTTGTGCATGCTCTGGCTGAGATACAGCTTCGAGCCATACCCGCCCCAGATTCCGCTTTTCAGCACCGACTACGCCGTGGTGCTGGGCGCCCAGGCGCTTGTGTTCTGGTGGACCGGTCTCTACCGCGGGCTCTGGCGCTTCGCCAGCATGCCCGATCTCCTGAATATCCTGCGCGCCTGCGTGGCCGGGGCCATCCTGATCAGCGTGTCGCTGTTCCTGCTAAACCGCCTGGAAGGCGTTCCGCGTTCCGGGCTGTTCCTCTATCCGGTGCTGCTCGGCGTGCTGCTCGGCACGCCACGCATCCTCTACCGGCTTTGGAAGGACATGCGCCTGGCGATGCACGCGGCGGGCAGCCGGCAGCGCGTGCTGATCCTGGGAGCCGGGCGCGCCGGGGAAATGCTGGTGCGGGACATGCGCCGGGAAGGGGTGTACCAGCCGGTGGGCTTCCTCGACGACAACCCGAAGCTCTCCGGTTCACGGGTGCACGGCATTCCGGTCCTGGGGCCCGTGGAGCGCCTGTCAAGGGTGGCCCGGGAGACCGCCGCAGACGCGGTGGTGATCGCCCTGCCGTCCGCCAGCACCGGGCAGATGCGCCGGGTGGTCCGGATCTGCGAGGGCGCGGGCGTGCCTTTCCGGACGCTGCCGCGACTCGAGGACATGCTTTCGGGCCGCGCCACCTTCGGGGAGCTACGGGAAGTGGCCATCGACGACCTGCTGGGACGCGATCCGGTTGAGCTGAACTGGGACGCCATCAGCGGCTCGCTGGCACGCAAGCGCGTAGTCGTCACGGGTGGAGGCGGGTCCATCGGGGCGGAGCTGGCCAGGCAGGTGGCGCGCCTGGACCCGGAGTTGCTGGTGATTCTGGAGCAGAGCGAATTCGCCCTGTATTCCATCGAGTCGGAAATCCGCAGGCTGTATCCCGACCTGCGGCTGGAACCCGTGCTCGGTGACGTGGGGGACCGGGCCGCGGTGGACAGCCTGATGGCGCGTACCCGCCCCGACGCGGTATTCCACGCCGCCGCATTCAAGCACGTGCCGCTGCTCGAGGCACAACTCCGCGAGGCCGTGCGCAACAACGTCCTTGGCACCGAGGTGATCGCGCGTTCCGCGGACCGTCATGGCGTGGGCACCTTTGTGCTGATTTCCACGGACAAGGCCGTGAATCCGGCGAGCGTGATGGGCAGCACCAAGCGCGTGGCGGAACTGTTCTGCCAGAATTTCAATGCCCATTCGCATACCCGCTTCATCACGGTGCGCTTCGGCAACGTGCTGGACTCTGCCGGAAGCGTGGTGCCGCTGTTCCGGGAACAGATCAGGCGCGGAGGACCACTCACGGTGACGCACCCGGAAGTCAGCCGCTATTTCATGACCATCCCCGAGGCCTGCCAGCTGATACTGCAGGCCGCCGTGCTGGGCGAGGGGGGCGAGGTTTACGTGCTGGACATGGGCGAGCCGGTGAAAATCCGCTATCTGGCCGAGCAGATGGTGCGCCTGGCCGGGCTGGAGCCGGGGCGTGACGTCGAGATCGTTTACACTGGGCTGCGCGCCGGCGAGAAGCTGGCGGAAGAGTTGTTCTACGCTCACGAGGACCACGGTCCCACCGTTCATCCCAAGATCCTGTTGGCCCGCTACCAGGGGGTCGACTGGGACGGTTTCCAGAGGCAGATGTCACGGCTGGAGGAATCCTGTGCGGCTTTCGACGAGGCGTCGCTGGCCAGGACCATGCGGCGCCTGATCCCGGGTTACGGGAAATCGGGCGCCGCGACGGGCAAGGTGGTGCCGCTGGTCCGGAATGATGTTCAATCCGGAGGCGGGGCTTGAGCGAAACACCAATCCGAAAAGTCGTCTTCCCGGTGGCCGGCCGGGGCACGCGCTTCCTGCCGGCCACCAAGGCCACTGCCAAGGAAATGCTGCCGGTGGTGGACAAGCCGTTGATCCAGTACGCGGCGGAGGAAGCAGTGGCGGCCGGGGCCAGGACGCTGATTTTCGTCACCGGCCGAAACAAGGGCGCCATCGTCGACCACTTCGACGCCGCCCAGGAACTGGAATCCGAGCTTGAGGCCAACGGCAGGCACGAGCTCCTCGCAAGCGTGCGCAGCGTGCTGCCGACGCACGTTCAGTGCGTGTACGTACGCCAGCCAAGGCCGTTGGGTCTTGGAGACGCGATCCTGCGGGCCAGGGCCGCCGTGGGCGAGGTAGCCTTCGGGGTCATCCTGCCCGACGACCTGATACTCGACGAGCCGCCCGGAACACTGGGACGCATGGCGGAACTGCACGCGGAAAGCGGTGACGGCATCGTCGCCGTGGAACCGGTGCCGGCGGAGCAGACCAGCCGCTACGGCATCGTCTCGACCCGGCCGCGGGACGATCGTACCGCAGTGCTCAAGGGCATCGTGGAAAAGCCGCACCCGGACGAGGCCCCGTCGAACCTGGCGGTGGCCGGCCGTTACATACTCACGCCGGAGATTTTCGAAGTTCTCGAGCGGACCCCGCCGGGAGCGGGCAACGAGATCCAGTTGACCGACGCCATTGCCGAACTGTTGAAGACCCGGGAGATGCTGGCCTTCAGGTTTCCCGGCAAGCGTTTCGACTGCGGCAGCAAGCTGGGCTACGTGGAGGCCACCGCGCAATACGCATTGCAACACCCGGAGCTGAAACGCGACTACGCCAGCTTCATCAAGTCGCTGGCGGCATCCCTGTAGCATGGACCTGTCTTATATCCTCAACGAGCTGGGCGAGGAGAGGGGCACCTACCTGAACTCGGTGGTTCCCCCGATTTTCGAGTCCAGCATCTTCTGTTTCGATTCCTTCGCGGGCCTGCGGGAAGGCCTGAAGGACGAGCTGGAGACGCCGTTCTACACCCGCGGCCACAACCCCACGGTGACCATCCTTCGCCGCAAGCTCGCCGCGCTGGAGTCCGCGGAGGACTGCCTGGTTTTCGCGAGCGGCAGCGCCGCCGTGGCCGCAGCCATCCTGCCCGAGGTGGGCGCGGGAGACCACGTGGTCTGCGTGCAGAAGCCCTACAGCTGGACCGGCGTGTTGCTGGACCGGTTCCTGCGCCGTTTCGGCGTGGACACGACCTTCGTGGACGGGCGCGACACGGACGCGGTGGCACGGGCGATGGAGGCGCGCACGAAGGTTCTGGTGCTGGAGTCGCCCAATTCGATCACCTTCGAGCTGCAGGACATCGAACGCTGTGCCGCGCTGGCGCGCGAGCGGGGCATCACGACGGTATGCGACAACAGTTATGCCACGCCGCTCAACCAGCGGCCGCTGGAGCAGGGCGTGGACGTCGTCGTGCACTCCGCGAGCAAGTACCTGAACGGGCACAGCGACGTGGTGGCGGGCGTTCTTTGCAGCAGCCGGGAGCGAGTCAGGCGCGTATTCGAGGGGCCGTTCATGACGCTGGGCGGCATCGTCGGCCCATTCGAGGCCTGGTTGATGCTGCGCGGCCTGCGCACGCTGCCGGTGCGCCTGGAAAGAATCGCCCAAACCACCGGGAAGGTGGTGGAATTCCTGGCCGGTCAACCCGGTGTCGAGCGGATTCACTATCCCCAGCACCACAGCCACCCGCAGCGGGATCTGGCACGGGACAGCCTGTCCGGCGGCAACGGGCTTTTCTCCGTGGAGCTGGCCGCCAAGGACATCCAGGGCATCGAAAGATTTTGCGACGCGCTTAAGCGATTCCTGATCGCGTGCTCCTGGGGAGGCTACGAGTCACTGGTTTACCCGATGGCGGCATTGGCGGACTCGGAGAATTACAAGAAGAGCCGTACATTGCCGTGGAACCTGGTGCGCTTTTCCATCGGCCTGGAGGAGCCGGAAGTTTTGATCGAGGACCTGCAGCAGGCCCTGGAGCGATTGTCGTGAGGTACGCACTGATACTCATCCTGGCGAGTGCCGTTCTGGGCGGTTGCGCCTCGGATGGCCCGGATAGACGGTCCGCGCAGACCGGCGATGTGGCAATGCTGGCGCAATGGCTGGAGGGGGACTACAGCAACCACGCCCAGGTCTGGAGCGCGATGCAGAACGACGCCGATGCGCCGCCGGAATACGAGATCGACATCCAGCGAACCCCGCCGGTGGACGGCGCCGCCGCGCTGCTGTTCCGCCAGTACGAGGGAGACAACGAGGGCGAGCTGTACCGGGAGGCGCGCTGGCTGCTTTCGGCGGGTGAGAGCCGGGGCGAAGTGGTGCAGACGGTGCAGATCCGACAGCAGTCCGACTGGCAGACCCTGCCGGGTTGCGAGGTTCGCTGGCGGCGCCAGGACGGGCAGTTCGCCGGCGCGACCAGTGGCGACGGTTGCCGCTTCAGCAATCGCCGCACCGGGGAGGCCGTGGTCTTCCAGCGCCAGTGGACCGCCGGGCCGGGCGGGCTCCGGTTGGTCGAGAACCGGAGCAGCGCGGGCGGCGCGCAGTCGGAATCCGTCGAGCTCCAGCCCATGCACTACTATCGCGGTTGGGCAGGCGTCCTGCCGGGCGGCCCCGCGGCCAAGGGAGGGCAGGACTGGCAGGTGGAGCGCAACGTGGTGCTGGATGACGCCGGCGGTGTCACGCGACTGGGCTCGGGCGAAAATGGCGAGTATGCCGTGAAACTGGAGAGACTGGTCTGGCCAAACAGTGGCATACCCATGTTGCGGCTCTCGGTGATCGAGGCCGACAGCGGCGCGCTGGTGGCCTATAGCTGGGCGGATCCAGGCTCGAGCCGGATTGGCATCAATCTCGGCTGGATCCAGGCCGGACTCGAGAACGAGAAACAGGTAGGCGCGGCGCGCCGGGAACCCCATCAACCGGAGTGAGTGAAGTGAAACGAGTGCTTGTACCGATCGTGCTGGCGTGGGCGATGTTCGCCGGCGGTTGCGTATTCGTGGCGGAACATCACGGTGACGATACTCAGCAGAAGGCCATGAAAACCCGCATGGATCGTATCGCCGGCCTGGAAACGGGTTCGGCCTACGACCAGGTGCTGGACATGCTGGGAACGCCGGACGCCGCTTCCGCGTATCCGATTGACGGGAAGGAGTGCCGCGTCCTGGAATACCGCGTGGGCTCTTCCCCGGACGACGACGGCAAGTCGTACCGAATGATTCCGCTGGTATTCGAGGACGGGAAGCTGGTCGGATGGGGGGAAAGGGCCAGGCACTCCTGCCAGTAGGGGCCCCGGCGCTCGGCAATCCCGGTATCCGTCGGGTATGCTGAAAAATTGACGGCCATGGCGCGGGGGCAGCGCCGGTCGCCGGACGGGCACGAATTTTCAGGGGGCTGAAGGGCCAGCGGGCGTGATAGAGATTCCGGGCTACTATCTGAAGCGGACCATCGGCTCCGGCGGGATGGCCACCGTCTATCTGGCGGTGCAGGAATCGCTGGACCGTGAGGTCGCATTGAAGGTGATGTCGCCGGCCCTGTCCGCGGACGAGACCTTCGCCGCGCGCTTCCGGCGCGAAGCTCGCACCATCGCCAAGCTGAGCCACCCGAATATCGTCCAGATATTCGACGTCGGTACCACCACCGACTATCACAATTACTTCTCCATGCAGTACCTCCCCGGGGGCACGCTCAAGGACCGCCTGGGCCGGCCCATGGACCCCATGGAGATCCTGCGCATTTTCGCCGGTGTGCTGAAGGCCCTGGGATTCGCCCACGAGTTGGGTTTCGTGCACCGGGACGTAAAGCCCGAGAACGTGCTTTTCGACGTCACCGGGACGCCGATTCTCACGGACTTCGGAATTGCCAGGGCACTGCGCTCCACCACCCGGATCACGGAAACGGGCATGAGCGTCGGAACCAGCAAGTACATGAGCCCCGAGCAGGCCCGCGGTGGCACGGTGGACGCCCGCTCCGATCTCTATGCCCTGGGGGTGGTGCTTTACGAGGCGGTTACTGGCGCGCCGCCATTCGAGGCCGAGGACACTTTTGCGGTGGCCTATGCCCACGTCAATGAACCGGTGCCCGAGCTGCCGCCCAAGGCGCGCCACTGGCAGCCGGTGATCCAGCGCGCCCTGGCCAAGGATCCGCGGGAGCGATTCCCGAGCGCGGAAAGCTTCGTTCGCGCACTGGAGGAAATGGCGCGCGCGGATACCGGGCAGGGCCTGTCCGACCGTACGGGCCTGACCCGTATATTCGGCGGCAACGGTTCGGGCCGCCGCCCGATCTGGCCGTTCAGACGCCGCCGTCGGGAAGCGCCGACGCAGGAGATCCGGACGCCCCTGGCGATTCCCTCGCCCTTCTCGCGGCGCCTGCTGGCGCGGGTACGCCCATGGCTGCCTTCCAGGCTGCGTCGGCCGGTATGGCGCGTCGTACAGGTCATCGACGACGCGGTAACCGCTTTCAGACGCCGCTGGCGCCGGTTGCGGCGACACGGCAGACCAATCTTTTACATGGTCGCGGGGCTCGTCCTGATCGGCGTGGCCGCCTTTGGCTGGTGGCTGACCCGGCCGCCGGCGGAGCGCGCCGGCCCGGGACCGTTGGTGGCCGCCGCGGGTCCGACGGCCGGGGAAGAGCCCGGGCCGAACGGCGAGGCGGGCGTGGCCGTGGAGCATGCGCCGCAATCGGTCCAGGACGGGGCGACCGGCACCGGGCCACGGCAGCAGGCCAGCACCGGCACCGGCGGAGATGAGTCGCAACCCGAGCCGGTGTCCGAGTCGGAATCCAGCCCCGGCGTGGCCGCGGACACCGGTGAGACACCGGAGGACGATGTGGACGCGCTGTTGCGGAATGCGGATGCCGCCATCGAGGTGAATCGGCTGACCACGCCAGCGGGTGACAACGCCTTGTCCTACTACCAGCGCGTACTCAATCGCGATCCGGGCAACGACCGGGCACTGGAGGGGTTGCGGAATGTCGTGCGACGGTACCTGGCACTCGGCTCGTCGGCCCTGTCCGACGGCCAGCCCAGCCGTGCCGGGACGCTGCTCTTGCGGGCCCGAGAAGTCTCAACGAGCTACGAGCTGGACGGCGCGCTCGGGGCCACTCTGGACCAGGCGCTGGGGGAGGTTTACGGGCGGCTGGTGGAGCGTGGGCGGCGCGCGGTGGACAACGGTGATGCCGAGGGTGCGCGCGACGACTGGACCCTGGCTTCGAGGCTGCTGCCAGAGCGCTCCGAGGCGCAGAAGGCGCTGGACGGCCTGGAGCGCGAGGGCGGCCACCTCAACGCGTTCCGGGACGCCTTGAGCAGTGGCGGGGAGGGTCCCGCGATGGCCGTAATCCCGGCGGGCAGCTTCCAGATGGGCAACAGCCGCTGGGGCACGGTCCAGATTGACGTGGACCGGCCTTTGGCGCTTTCCCGCCGCGAAATCAGCGTCCGGGAATTCCAGCAGTTCGTGCAACAAAGCGGCTACGTTGCCACCGACCACGGCTGCGAGGTGTACGAGGATCACTGGCAATACTACGACCAGTACAACTGGCGCGCTCCCGGCATACCCCAGACCCCTGATCATCCCGTGGTCTGCGTGAGCTGGAACGACGCCCAGCAGTACGTGGCCTGGCTCAACGCGCAGACCGGCAAGAGTTACCGGTTGCCTACCGAGGCGGAATGGGAGTACGTGCTGGTGACCGGGGCCCCGAAGGGCGACGTGGAACCCTGCGATCGAGGCAACGTTGGCGACATGTGGCTCAAGAGCCGGTTTCCCGATGAGGATGCCGTGGAGTGCGTGGACGGATCCTTCTTCACGGCGGCGACGGGTTCCTGGCCGGCCGACAAGTATGGGGTGTTCGACATGGTGGGCAACGTGCGGGAGTGGGTGCTCGATTGCTGGAACGATTCCCATGCCCAGGTCAACGGCCACTCGCAGGCGGCCAGGCTTGCCGGCGACTGCAACAAGCGCGTCATCAAGGGAAGCTCATGGCTGACCGGGCAGTCCGACATGGATCCGGCCCATCGGCTCGGGGAGGAGACGGATTCCGCCTACAACGCCGTGGGGTTTCGCGTGGCACGGGAAATCGAGAACACGCCGTAGGGGTGGGCACCGCGACGTTCGCGGCAGGATGCCGCTCCCACAACCCGGGCGATACCCCGGAAATGCCGTGGGAGCGGCTCCCAGCCGCGAGTCTCCATGCCGCGGGAACGCCTATCCGGCCTGTTTCCCCGGTTTCACGTAGCGCTCGAACAGGGCGAAGATCCGGCGATACTCGTCCAGCCAGCTCTTCGGGTGAATGAATCCGTGCGGGTCGAGCGGGTAGAACATCGGGTAGTAGTTTTCCTTCTTGAGCTCGATCAGGCGCTGCACCAGTCGCACGGTGTCCTGGAAGAACACGTTGTTGTCCTGCATGCCGTGGAAGATGTCCAGCGGCGTGTTGTCGTATTGCCCGGCGAACTCTATGGGTGAGCTCGCGGCGTAGGCCATCGGGTCCACCAGCGGCGTGTTCAGGATCGCCGAGGTGTAGCCGTGGTTGTAGTGCATCCAGTCCGAAACCGGGCGCAGCGCGGCGCCGGCCGCAAACGTGCCCGGGGCGCGGAACAGGCACATGAACGTCATGAACCCGCCGTACGAACCGCCATAGACGCCGACGCGGTCCTCGTCCACGCCGTAGTTGCTTTCCAGCCAGTGGACCCCGTCGAGGATGTCCTCCAGCTCCGGGTGGCCCATGTTCCGGTAGATCGCGGTGCGCCAGTCGCGCCCGTATCCCTTCGACGCCCGGTAGTCCATGTCCAGCACCACGTAGCCATGCCGGTTTAGAAGCGTCTGGAACATGAACTCCCTGAAGTAATCCGACCAGCCCGAGTGGGCATCCTGCAGGTAGCCGGCGCCATGGATGAACACGGCCGCCGGCCAGTGCTTGCTGGCGTCGAAGTCCCGCGGCAGGTAAAGCCGCGCGTAGATCGGGCGATCAACGTGGGAGGAGGGAACCTGGGCGACCTGTGGTTCAGTCCATTGTATGGACAGGAACCTGTCGCTGATGGTGTGGGTGAGCTGACGCGGCTTCTCGCCGCCGGAGGTGGAGGTGATTTTCAGTTCCGGCGGCCGCGTGGTGCTGCCGTCATAGAAAAGCACCCTGGTTTCGTCCGGGGAAAGCCGGAAAGGCAGCCATTCTCCACCCCAGCCGCCAAGTCGGGTGGCCGGTTCGATGCCCACGTCGGTGATCCGGTCCATGTCGCCGCCCCGCACCGGCACGCGGTACAGGTCGTGCCAGCCCGGCGCCTGCCGGTTCGCGACCACGTAGATCGAGATGCCGTCGTGCGAGGGCACTGGCGAGCTGACCTCGAAATCACCATGAGTCAACTGCCGGGCGCGTCCGTCCACCGGTTTCACGTAAAGGTGCGAGTAGCCGCTTTCCTCGGACAGATACCAGAGCGTCCGGTTGTCGGGGAGCCACCCGAAGTCGTTGAAAATCCAGTTGATCCAGGCCTCGTCCGTGAGCCGGTTCTGGACCTCGAGCGCATAGTCGTGATCGAAGTCCACGGTGGCGATCCAGCGGTCCTTGTTGTCCACGGACTGGAACTGGATCGCGAGCCGCGAGCCGTCGTTGGTCCACGCGGCGTCCCAGACCCGGACCGGGCGCACATCGGGCGCCTTCAGGGCCTTTTCGACCTCGTCCTGGTCGGCGCCGTGTTTCACGTGCCATTCCAGGGCCTCCTTGCGCAGCTTCGAGAGGGGATCCTTCCCGGCGTCCGGGAGGCTGGAGAGATCCAGCTCGTGCTGCTGGTGCGTGGACAGGTCGAGCACCAACACCGACTCGGCCGCCGGGGGCTCGCGGCCCACCAGCGTGCGCACTTCCTCTTCTTCGACGTAACCGGATCGGGTCACGTAGTTGGGCATCTGGTCGTGCTTGCCCTCGTCATAGTCGGCGGCACGCGTGATCACCAGCAGGTACCTGCCGGAAGGGGACAGGCTGGTTCCCTGGATGGCTACCTTGTCACCCAGGAAGAAGGGCGGCGGCACGCGGCCCTCGTCGGCACCGCGGATGTCGCGGTCGCGCCGGGTCTTGGCGTCCTCCTTGCGCTTGTCCTCGCGCAGGGTGCTGCTCAGGCGTTCCGCCTCGTCCTTCAGGTAGTCGAAGCCCTCGTCCTCGGCCAGAGGATCCTTTTCCGCCTTGACCTCCGCCACCTGGTGGGGACCGCCGCCATCGACGTCCTGCATGTACCAGGTGTCGCCGTCCCTGTAGGCGACGCTGTGCCCGTCGGCCATGAAGCGGACATCGGTTTCCGCCGCGGTGGTACGGGTCAACTGGCGCAATTTTCCGTCGGACATGTCCCGCACGAACACGTCGCCGTCGCTTGTGAACGCCTTCAGGGACGCATCGGCGTTCAGTTCGCCGCCCGGGGCGCCTGCCCGGGTCCGCGCGGCGTCGTCCACGAGACTCGAGTCCCCGCCCGATGCGGGCACCCGGTAGAGGTCGTGGATGTCCTCGCCTTCGCGCTTGCGCCGGTAGTACAGAGACTCGCCGTCCCACGACCACCAGGCTTCCTCCGGCTGGCGCCCGAGCCAGTCGGGGTCGGACATGATCAGCTCCAGGCTGACCCCGTCGGGCGTGGCGGATGCATCCGCGGCCGCGGTCTGAACCGCCGCGAGGACCGCGAGCAGGCCGAAAAGCAGGTATTTCATGAATTTCATCGCTTGCTCCGTGACTCGAAATGTGCGCGAGGCATCCCGTCCCCTGCCGCCCGGGAGGCGGAAGGCATCCGGGAGACGGACTTCAATGGGTACGGGCCTCGTTGTTTTTTTGCCGCCAGCTCCGGTAGGCCACGGGCATCAGCGACATCACGGCCAGCGCCAGGATCGGCAACAGGATCGCCGGCTCGAAGATGATGCCCATGCTGGGTTCGCGGCCGGTTTCCAGTACCGCGCCCAGGCCGTTGCCGACGCCGGCGTACACCGCGGAGCCGGGCAGGATGCCGAAGAAGGTGGTCAGCAGGTAGAGCCGGACCGGCACGCCCAGGAACGCCATGGCGAGATTGACGGCGAAAAACGGGAAAACCGGTACGAAGCGCAGGAAGAACATGTAGCTGGTCATGTTTTCCTTGAAGCCGGACTCGATGCGCCGGATGGTCCGGCCCGCCCGCCGCTGGATGAACTGCCGGGAGGCGTTGCGGGCCGCCAGGAAAATCACCGTGGCTCCGATGGTGGCCGAGGTAGCCGCGATTACCGTGCCCCAGAGGATGCCGAACAGGTATCCGGAAGCCACGGTCATCAGCGCCCCGCCGGGCAGCGACAGGGACACCGAGGCGGCATAGAGGGCCCCGAAAACCAGCGCCGACCAGAGCATGTTTCCGGCCACCCAGTTGCGCAGCTCCTCGTGGTTCCGCTGCAGCGTCTGGAAGCTGATGTACCGGTCGAGATCGAGCCAAAAGACCAGCACCAACCCGAGAATGATGGCCGAGATTGGGCCGAATCGCTTCAGCAGGTCGAGCGCGAGCCCGTGCCCGCGACCGCCGTTGGGGTCGGGTGTGGTGTTCAAGACGAAAAACTCGTTCCCAGGGCCGGACATCTTCGCCGCTGGGCGGCAACGCGTCAATCGAGGCGCTTGCGGAAGCGCAGGACCGCCAGCGCCATCATGACCACGGTGAAGGCGAGCAGCGCGTACACCTCGCCCATGAGCTCGCCCAGGTTGGCCCCGCGCAGCACGATGCCGCGGATCAGGCGCAGAAAATGGGTCAGGGGGAAGACCTCGCCAATCCACTGGGCCGGCCGGGGCATGCCGTCGAAGGGAAACATGAAGCCCGACAGCAGGATGGAGGGGAGGAACACGAACATGGTCATCTGCATGGCCTGGAACTGGGTGCCCGCGGAGGTGGAGATCATCAGGCCCAGGCTAAGGCTGGCGGCGATGAATATTAGCGACGCCACGTAAACCTCGATGAGCGAACCCCGAACGGGAATGTTGAACAGCAGGACACCGACGCCGAGGATCAGGGTCACCTGCACCAGCCCGATGCCGATGTAGGGAAGGATTTTCGCCACCATCAGTTCGCGGGTACTGATGGGCGTGGTGATCAGCAGCTCCAGGTTGCCGCGTTCGCGCTCGCGCACGATGGCCACGGCGGTGAACAGCATCATGGTCATGGTGAGTATCACGCCGATCAGCCCGGGCACCACGAATACGGAGGATCGCCGCTCAGGATTGTAGAAAGCACGCAATGCGAACGCGTCGGTGGCACCGTCGTCGGAGTGGTAGGGCGAGCGCAATTCGGTGAGCGGGCGGATCGCTCCCAGCACCACCGGGTCGGCGCCGTCCGCCAGCAACTGCCCCAGCGGGCGGCCGGGATCCTGGGCGCGCCGCTCCAGGTCGGGAGGAAAGTAAAGCCCCACCTCGATCTCGCCCTTGTCCAGCAACTGCTTCAATTCCTGGGGCGTGCCCACCCAGTGCCCGATGTCGATGATCTGGGTAGCCTCGGCGGCCTCCGCCAGGTCGCGGGCGAGCTGGGTGTGTGACTGGTCGGCCACCGCGGCGGTCAGGTGGCGCACGTCGGTATTGATGGCATAGCCGAACAGCAGCAGTTGCATTACGGGGATGCCCGCGATCATGCCGATGGTGAGCCGGTCGCGCAGCAGGTGCTTGCCCTCCTTGCGCACGATGGCCAGGATCCTGCGCATGCTGGCGAGCGCCCGGTTCATGCCGCCTTTCGCTCCCGGCGCCCGCGGGTGGCGGCCACGAACACGTCCTCCAGGTTGGCCTTCACCTCCCGGCAGTCGGCCTGGATGCCGGCGCCCTCCAGGGCACTCCTGACCCGTTCCACCGGGTCCTCGCCGTCGGGCGCCGCCTGCACACGCAGCAGCTTGCCAATCTGGCTGACGCCGATGATGCCGTCGGTCCTCTCGAGCACGCGTGCGCCGCTGCGGGGGTCTTTCGTTTCCACCCGCACCACGCGGGCATCGATGTGCTCCATCAGGTCTGGCGGAGCACCGTGGGCGGCGAGTCGGCCCAGGTGCAGGATGGCCAGCTCGTGGCAGCGTTCCGCCTCGTCCATGTAATGGGTGGAGACCAGGATAGTCGTCCCGGCGTCGGAGAGCTCGAACAGCTTCTCCCAGAAATCACGGCGGCTCTGGGGGTCCACCGCGGAAGTGGGCTCGTCCAGGAACAGCAACTCGGGTTCGTGGAGGGTGGCGGCGGCGAGGGCCAGACGCTGGCGCTGGCCGCCGCTCATGGAGCCGGCCCGCTGTTTGCTCAGGTCGCGGAGCTGGTATTCGTCCAGCAGCGTCTCGATCCGCTCGCGCGCCCGTCGCCGGGGCAGAGCATAGATGCCGGCGATGAAGTTGAGATTCTCCATCACCGACAGGTCCTCGTAGAGGGAAAAGCGCTGGGTCATGTAGCCGATGCGTCGCTTCAGGGCTTCAGCGTCCCGGGGGATGGACAGGTCCAGCACCTGGATTTCCCCCTCGGTGGGCAGCAGGAGGCCGGCGAGCATGCGGATGGTGGTGGTCTTTCCCGAGCCATTCGGACCCAGGAAGCCGTAGATGCTGCCCCGGGGGATGTCCAGGTCCACGTGGTCCACGGCGGTCAGTTGACCGAAACGCCTGGTCAGCCCGCGGGTGCGGATGGCCAGGGCATCACTCATTGTCCAGCCCCGACAGGTCCACCTGGACGGGTACGCCGGCCGGCAGCCTTGCGGCGCGCTCCGCGGGCAGGGTGACCTCCGCCACGTAACTGAGCCGCGAGCGGTCGTGCTCGGTCAGGGCAAAAAAGGGCGTGAAGGCGGGGTCGGAGGCGATGCGGCGAACCTTGCCCTGCATCGTGCCCTCGATGCCGTCAACGTGAACGGGAAGCGTGACCCCGGGCTCGATCCGGGCGCGATAGGGCTCGGGCACGTACACCCGCGCATAGGGCGCGGGACCGGACAGCAGCACGGCCACCGTGGCGCCGGTCGGCGGGCGTTCGCCAATCTCGAAGGGCAGGGCGTCCACGCGCCCGGATACCGGCGCGGTGACACTCAGCCGCTCGAGGCTCACTTTCACTTCACGCTCGCGGGCCTGGGCCTGCCTCAGGGCGGCCTCGGCCTGGTCCAGCTCCTCCACCGTGGTGCCTTCCAGGAGGGCGTCGAGAGCCGCGCGGGCCGATTCCACGTCGGACTGCGCGGAATCCCTGGCGGCCTCGGCGTCGTCAAGCTCCGCCGCCGTGGCCACGCCCTTCTTGCGAAGGTCCTCGATCCGGGTCAGGTTCTGTTGCGCCTCCCGGAGCCGGCTGCGCGCGCCGTCCAGTTTTGCCTGGCCTTCCTCGATGCTCTGCGACCGGGGGCCGCGGCGCAGTTCCGCCAGCCGTGCCTGGGCCTGTTCGCGCGCCGCGGTCGCCTGGGCCATCTGCTCGCCGAGGCGTTGCGGGTCCTGGGTCAGGATCAGGTCGCCCTCGTTCACCTGGCTGCCCTCCGGGGCCGCCACGGAAACGATGGGCTCGGCCGCCTCGCTGATCAGTTCCACGCGGTCCCAGGCGGTGAGCCCCACCGCCGCGGGTTGCGCCCCGCTGCACCCGGCCAGCAGCGCGATGAGCAGCAAGGCAACGGGAAAAATTGATTGACTATTTCGCATTCGTGCCTTCCCGGAACAGTTTGGTGTGGTGTCGGACCAAGCGGTCCAGGGACTCCCGGTTCAGGCCGTAGCCCACGATCGGCCCGGCGACCGGGAGCGCGAGCATTGGGAAAACCGCGAGGCTGATGAGCGACAGGGCGGCCAGCCGCGGATCCAGATCCTCGCGCAAGCTGCCGGCTGCCTGTTCGCGCCTGATCAGTTCGGGGAGCAGGGTGCCGATGCGCTTGCCCAGCACTTCGACGAAGACCCGGCGGGCCGGTCCCTCGCTTACCAGCACGTCGCGGGCGATCAGGGCGGGCAGCCATGGGCGCTTGCTGATGGTGTCGGCATAGAGCGCGAGCACGCGCTCGGCAAAATGCCGGCCGTCGCCGCCGGTATCCGCCAGCTCGGCGAGCTGATCGACCACCGGCTCCAGTTCCGCCTTCAGCATGGCCCGGTAGAGCCCTTTCTTGTTGCCGAAGTAATAATGGATCATGGCGGGATTGACGCCGGCGAGGGCAGCGATCCGGCGCAGGCTGGCGGCATGGAAGCCGTGTTCCACGAACACCGCCTGGGCGGCGGCGAGCAGATCGGCGCGCACGTCGCGGGAGGGTTCGGCCGGAGGACGGCCGGGGGCGCCCTTGGCCTGTTCGTGCCCGGAAGTCATGGAGTATATTTTAATTAAACGATTGATTAAGTCAAGGGTCAAGAAAAAACGGGCCGCGTGGGCCCGTCGACGGGATGCCGGCGCCACCGGGGCGGCGCCGGCGCGGTCAGCTCAGTGAATGGGGAAATCGCACTCGTCGCCCGGGCAGTCCAGGACGTTCGGGCAATCCGCCCCCGTGCAGGTGAGCACCTCGGGATCCACCATCCTGCGTCCCTGGGGCGTCAGCAGCAGCTTGATGATCTGGCGCTGCACGGCCTGCACGGACTGGAGCTTCAGGTTCGCGGAATCGACGCCGCCCTGCAGATTGGCCAGCAGGTTCTTGATGTCCGTGTCATGGGTCGAAAGCGCTCCCTTTACGTCGGCATCGTGGGTGGACAGTCTGCTCTTGATGTCCGAATCGTGGGTGGAAAGGGCGCTCTTCAGGTCACTGTCGTGGGTGGCGATGGCGCTGAGCAGCGCGGCTCGCGCCGAGGCCAGGTTGGAATCCACGGTTTCCAGGTCGCCGTGTATGTGCCCGAGCCGGTTGTAGGAGCCGGTCACTTCCGATGCGGTCATGAAGTCGTTGCAAAGGTCCTGGTTCTCGTTGATGCCAATGGCCACGTAGGCGAGGATGTCGGTGAACACGCAGACCACGCTGACGTTCTCGCCCAGGATGTCCTCGTTGCAGAACTGTTCCGCGATGTCCTTGGTTGCCTCGGCCGCGATTGCCAGGTTCAGGATCGAGAACCTGGTATTCGCCGTGTAACCCGGGTAGCCGCAGACATCACCCCGCGTCTGGTCCTGCGAGTCACCGCTGATCGCGTCGCCTATAGCCTGGATCGTGAAGTCCCAGTTCACCGTTGGATAGTTTGCCGCGGGCAGACCCGAGGACTTGAGGACCATGGGCGGCTGCTGCGGGGCGAAAGCCACTTTGAGCTCGACGGAAGCCGACAGCGCACTCGATACCTGCTCACGGAACGACTCCGGAACGGAATCGAAAACCTCCGGGGACGTCATTTGCAGGGCCTTGCGGTTGTGTCGGATCGCGTCCAGGATCGCCGGCGGCAGGCCCGCGCGCTTGGCGACCACCTGGAGATTGTCCAGGGTGACGAGCAGCTTGGTCTGCAGGTCCTGCTGAGGCGGAATCGGGCCTTTTGCCAACGCGCACGGCGCGGCAAGCAGGCAGGCGAGGAAAATGGGGAAAAGTCTAAAACGCATCAAGGATACCCTCCGGTCATGTGAGTTGAGACGGGGGTACCTTCCGCGAGACGCAGCAGTGCATTCGCCGATTGACGGCGCCCCCCTGTCCTGGCTCACTCCCTGATGCTTCTTGTTGTTTTGTTTTCTTGACTTGCAGGCGTTTGGCAAGAAACTGCCGGCAAGTGGCCCCAAGTGTAGAGCGTTGCCGGCTCATTGCAAGTGAGCGATTTGCCGATGCATGCCGTGAGCCGCTTTCACCGGCGTCCTTCTGGCGGCCGGCTGATATGATTCGTGTCATGTTTCAAGCGCATTCCAAAACGGCATGGCGCCTGTGCGTGGCGCCGATGATGGCGTGCACCGACAGTCCCTGCAGGCGCTTTCACAGGATGCTCGCGCCGGGCGCGCGCCTGTACACGGAAATGCTGACGGCCAAGGCGCTGATTCACGGCGATGCGGAGGGCCTGCTGGCCTTCGACGCGTCCGAGCACCCGGTGGCGCTGCAGCTGGGTGGCTCGGAGCCGGAGGAGCTCGCCCGGGCGGCGCGCCTGGGCGCCCGGGCGGGCTATGACGAGATCAACCTCAACGTGGGTTGTCCCAGCGACCGCGTCCAGTCCGGGCGCTTCGGCGCGTGCCTGATGCTGGAGCCCGGACGCGTCGCTGCCTGCGTGTCGGCAATGCGCGAGGCGGTGCGGATTCCGGTCACGGTGAAGACGCGCATCGGGGTGGACGAAAACGACCATTACGGCTTCCTGCGGGACTTCGCCGGCGGGGTGATCGAGGCGGGCTGCGACGCCCTGATGGTGCACGCGCGCATCGCGTGGCTGGAGGGGTTGAGCCCGAAGCAGAACCGGGAGGTGCCGCCGCTCCGTTATGAGCACGTCCATCGCCTGAAACGCGATTTCCCGGATACGCCGATCATCGCCAACGGCGGCATCACCAGCGTGGCCGACGCGCTTGCGCAGCTAGACTCCTGCGACGGGGTCATGCTGGGAAGGGCCGCCTACCACACCCCCTGGTTGTTGGCCGAGCTGCATTCGGAGCTGAGCGGTGACCCGCTGCCCGAGGCGAGCCGCGTGGTGGAGCGCCTGGCGGAGCTGGTGCGCGCGCAGCTGGCCCAGGGCGGGCGGGTTGCCCACGTCACCCGGCATGCCCTGGGACTGTTCCAGGGCCGGCCCGGGGCCAGGCGCTGGCGCCGGATCCTCAGCGAGGGCGCACACCGGTCGGATGCCGACGAGGCATTGCTGCATCGGGCCTTCGCGGCCGTGCGGTATCCCGGCCGCACGGTTGCCCGGCCGAGCGCCCGGGCCTAGAATCCGCGGGCTCCGCGAATCCATTCGAGCCATCCAGATGATCGTTACCAGCCCCGAGGCATTCCGCGAGGCCATTGAGGCGCGCGACTACCCCGCAGACCGTTCGGCCACCATGCGGGCGGCTTTCCTGGTCACGCCGGCGGGTTTCCGCATCGAGCGGGAATCCGCCAGCGACAACCGCTACATGGACCTGGACTCGGCGGTGGACGCGCAAAAGGCGCTGGTCCAGCACCAGGCGCTGGCGGAGGCGATCATGAACTGCGGCGTGCCGGTTTTTTCCATGCCGGGTCAGCCGCAGCTCCCGGACGGCGTCTTCCCCAACAACTGCTTCGGCACCGTCCCCGGCCGCTTCATCGTCGGTTCCATGCGCCACCAGGTCAGGCGCGGCGAGGCGAACCGGGCGGACGTCCGTCGGCTGTTCACCGAGTTGTTCGGTTACGAGCTCCGGGACCTGTCGCGCAGCGGCTGCGTGGCCGAGCTGACCGGTCCCCTGGTGATCGACCGCGCCCGGGGCATCGGCTTCTGCGGCATGAGCGAGCGCGTGGACGAGGCGGGCTGCAGGGCGATGCACGAGGCGTTCGACCTGGACCTCACGTTCCGCTTCGACCTGGCGCCCGGCGAGTATCACACCAACGTCTTCATGGCCGTATTGGCGGGGCGCGGGCTGGTGCTCCATCCCGGCTCATTCGCGGACCCGGCGGTGCCCGAAGCCATCGCCTCGCTCTACGGCGACCGGGTGCTGCGCTTGAGCGACGAGGAAAAGGCGGCGTTCGCGGGCAACTGCATCGCCGTCACCGAGCGCGACGTGTTTTTCAGCGTCCGGGCCGCCGATGCGATGCGGCCCGAATCCCGGCAGGCCATCGAGTCCTGGGGCTTCACCATCCACTCGGTGGCGCTCGACGAGCTGGAAAAGGCCGGCGGCAGCCTGCGCTGCATGGTGGCCGAGGTCTTCTGAACGGCACCCGCGATCCGGGCAATCCTGTCGCCGATTGCCAACAACGGGCCGCGCCCGGCCCGCCCAAGTCATTGATTCGCCGTGCTCGGTGGGTGTTGGCATGCTTGCTGCTGTTATGGTCGTGCCACCATGAAATCAAAGGAGCACAGCCATGATCCGTGCCAAGGGGATGCTCGTAGCAACGTCCGCATTGCTTGCCGTGGTATTGACGCTCGGCGCATGCACTACCGTTGATCCCTACACCCGTGAGGAGAAGACGTCCAACGCCACCAAGGGCGCCGCGATCGGTGCGGCCGCCGGCGCCGTTGCCGGCGCGGTCAGTGGCGATGACAGTCACGAGCGCAAGAAGCGGGCGCTGATCGGAGCTGGTATCGGGGCCATCGCCGGGGGCAGCGTGGGCTACTACATGGACGTTCAGGAAGCCAAGCTGCGCAAGCGCCTGGAGGGCACCGGGGTGAGCGTCACCCGGGACGGCAACAATGTCATCCTGAACATGCCGGGCAACGTGACCTTCGACGTGGACAGCGCCAACATCCGGCCACAGTTCACCGACGTGCTGGATTCGGTATCCGAAGTGCTCAATGAGTACGAAAAGACCCTGATCGCCGTGGCGGGGCACACGGACAGCACGGGCAGCGCCGAATACAACCAGGAACTGTCGGAGCGTCGCGCCACATCCGTGGCCAACTACCTGCGAACCAAGGGAATCGACGGCCAGCGCTTCCTGATCATCGGCCATGGCGAGTCGCGGCCGATCGCCAGCAACGACACGCCGGAAGGACGCCAGCAAAACCGGCGCGTGGAGCTGACCCTGGAGCCGCTCACGGACTGAGGCGTAACGGGCCCTGCGGCGCGGCCGCCGATCTGCGAGAATCCGGGCTCCGTACTTCCAACCCGGAGACCCGACCATGCCCGACAGCGCCAGGCGCGAGCTTTACCCGGAAATCGAGCCTTTCGACACCGGGATGCTTAAGGTGTCGGGCACCCACGAGCTCTACTACGAGCAGTGCGGGAACCCGGCCGGCAAGCCAGCGGTGTTCCTGCACGGCGGTCCCGGGGGTGGGGGCGATACCAAGCCGAGGCGCTTTTTCGATCCGGAAACCTACCGGATCGTGCTGTTCGATCAGCGGGGTTGCGGACGGAGCCGGCCGCACGCCTCGCTGGAGGACAACACCACCTGGCACCTGGTCGATGACATCGAGGCATTGCGGGAGCATCTGGGCGTGGACTGCTGGCAGGTATTCGGCGGCTCCTGGGGCAGTACCCTGGCGCTCGCCTACGCGCAGATGCACCCGGATCGCGTCACGGAGCTGGTCTTGCGGGGCATCTTCATGCTGCGCCGCCGGGAGCTGGAGTGGTTCTACCAGCATGGCGCCAGCGAGATCTTCCCGGACGCCTGGGAGCACTACCTGGCGGTGATCCCGGAAGTCGAGCGGGGCGACCTCCTCAGCGCCTATTACCGGCGCCTGACCGGGGACGACGAGAAGTCGCGGCGCGGCGCGGCCCGGGCGTGGTCGATCTGGGAGGGCAGCACGAGCTACCTGCACCAGAACGACGATTTCATCGGGAAGGTGGGCCAGGACGAGTTCGCCCTGGCATTCGCCCGAATCGAGTGCCACTACTTCGTCAACGGCGGCTTCATGCGCACCCCAGAGCAGCTGCTTGAGGACGTGGACCGAATCCGTCACATTCCGGCGGTGATCGTGCAGGGGCGCTACGACGTGGTGTGCCCGATGCGTAGCGCCTGGGACCTGCACCGGGCCTGGCCGGAGGCGGAGCTGGTAGTGGTTCCCGGCGCCGGGCACTCGGCGTTCGAGCGTGGCAACGTGGACGCCCTGGTTCGCGCCACGGACCGCTTCGCGCGTCAATAGTCCGACACCACCTCCCGGGCTGCTAGGCTTCTACCGAATTTTCCTGTTTCGAGCCGCCGCCGGGCGCCCGGCGGCCTTGTTCCGTGGCCCCGCAACTGTCTGGAGCCGTGCAGAAAAAACTCCACGCTGAAGGGTTGACTTCTTACGCCTAGGGTGTATATTCCCAATTAACAGCCAAGGGGGAGCGTCTCAAGTGGCCACGTCCAGTCTCGAAATGTTGAACGGCCAGGCGTCCGCGGTCAGCGGCGAGCTGGATGCGGCGTTGGAAAGCGCTTTCAAGAGCGGGCACGTGGGCATGGCCAGCCAGCCCATCCGATGCCTGAACGGAGACGGTCCCTCGAACTGGGTGGAATTGCTGATCCGGCCGGAGTTCAAGGGTTCCCGGATCCCCAGCGAGGCATTCGTGGACAGGGCGGCCGAACTGGAATTGGCCCGCGAGCTGGACCTGGTGGTGCTCGGATGCGGCCTGGAGTGGCTGCGCGACAACCCGGAAGTGGATCTCTGCAGCCTCAACGTGTCGGGTCAGTCCCTGTCGAAGAAGCGATTCCTGCACGAATTCATGTGGTTGCTGGAGCATTCCGGCGTGGAGCCGGCGCGCGTGTGCGTCGAAGTGACGGAAACCGTGCCCATCCAGGATTTCCTCAGCGCGCGCCTGTTTGCCAGGGAAGTGCGCGATGCCGGATGCAGCATGGCCATGGACGATTTCGGCGGTGGCTCGTCCAACATGATGATGCTCGTGCCCATGGAGATGGATTTCCTGAAGATCGACGGCCGTTTCGTGCAGCCGATGCCGGTGCGGGACGATTACCGGAACGTGGTTCGCGGGATGGTGGCGTTCGCCCGCGAGATCGGCCTCCGGACGGTGGCCGAGTGCGTGGAGGGCGCTCGTCATTTCGCCTGGGCCAGGGAGATGAACGTGGACTACGTTCAGGGTTATTATAATAATGGCGAGCCGCGGGTCATCCAGGAACCACAGGGCCGTTCACCCGACCGGGGGCGGCGTGGGTTCCGGGATCTCTTACCCGGCGGCGTCGACCTGTCCTACAGCACGGGGGAATGAACAGAGTTATGGCTGACAGCAACCAGAGTCTTGCCGAGCGCTACGAACGGGCCGCGCATGCCCAGGGTGTGCTGGCGAATTCAGTCAAGCAGCTCCTGAAGCCGGTGGTCCGGCTGATGCTGCGTCACGGCATGCCGTTCCAGTCATTCGCCCAGGTGGCCAAGCGCGCCTACCTGGAGGTGGCCCAGGAGGCGGAGTTTGCCATCCCGAACAAGGCCCAGACCAAATCGCGGCTGGCTCTGATCACCGGTCTGACCCGCCCCGACGTGGCGGAGCTGATGACCGGCGACCGGCTCAATCACATTCCCCCGGCGGATCGCTGGAACCGGGCGGTTTCAGTGCTGGGCGGCTGGGCCACGGACAGGAAATTCCGGGGCAAGAACGGCAAGCCCCTGGATTTGCCCCTGCGCGGCCCGGGAGCGACCTTCGAGGGACTGACGCGCAAGTACGGCGCCGACATGCCGGCGGTGGCCACCCTGGACGAGCTGGTCCGCGTGGGCTGCGTGGAGCG
>Ga0102944_1000217_pt1 | contig 47742 bp, 44 predicted proteins | sample SalPonD_shore_MG_FD_78172 | JGI IMG/M metagenome (GOLD analysis project Ga0102944, IMG submission 78172) | Salt pond soil microbial communities from South San Francisco under conditions of wetland restoration - Salt Pond MetaG... | ecosystem: Environmental > Aquatic > Marine > Intertidal zone >... | reverse complement strand
GTTTGATGAGGGAGGGCAGGCCAACAGCGCCACGTAGCCGCTATTCAGGCACCGCCAGACGAAAGGGGCGGCCAACAGCTACGCGGATGCTACGGTGCTGGCAACCTGTTCTCTACTCTACCCGGCGGATTGCTGTTCCATGGGTCGCGTAGGCCCGACCCGAATCGCTGTGATGTGGAGGTCGGCATCACCGATACCAGGCCGGCCTACGTCAGCGACCGAAGGGTGTGGGAGCGGCGACCCCGCCGCGACGATCTCAACCTCGGAAGCATTCGCGCCGGGGTCGGCGCTCCCACGGAAGGCTGGGGATGATGTGGAGGAGTACCGCAAGGCGCGATGACAGTGCAACATAGGGGCAGCCCGCGATAACCTTCCGCGCACCGCAGCGGGACCGGCGTCGGAGCGGAAGGAAAAGAGGAACCCACTGGGGGCGGACCACTCAACCCGGCGGACCCGGAACCCCTGGTCCGTCCCCAGTTCTTACTTCAGGCGGCCGCGGACCTGCCGAATCTCTGGCGATGTCGCGTGTGCCGCCTGAGGGCTGAACCAAACGACAGTGCCAGCAGCCCCGCGCCTAACAGCGCCAACGTTGCCGGCTCCGGTACGCTCATGGGCATTAGCCCGCCCCCCGCCTCGGTCAGATCGTATGTGGTGTCCGGCCATGGCAGCAACTGGCCCCCAAACCACCGGTTTGGAATTGTGTCCGTTTCGTCCAGCCCCGTCAGCTCCAACAGGTACATCACTCCGCCTAGCTCGACTTCCCAGGAACGGATTTGATTCAGGTTCCCGCTCGGCGCGAAGACGAGCTCATCCGGGGTCTGGTCGAATAATGAGTCAATGTTCGAGGCGAAGGTAAAGTTGGACGTCACAAACACCGCATCGTCCGTATCCCATCCGACCATCCCCGTGACTTCGGCAATCGAGTTGTCCAGGAAGAGCTGTTCCAAGACAGAGAGTTCCGGCTTGCTGAAATCCGGTACATCAAACTGGAAGTTGTAGGCGACAGGTACCGACTTTGCGGGTGCACTGAAGAAACCCAGCAAAAAGGCCACCGCGAGGCCGACCGCTAAGGATACAAAACGACCGTGCATGCCATTACCCTCCCCGTTTGATCGAAACGATCAAACGCTCATCCAAATACCCACGGGGATCGCAGCATATCTTGTGCCATGAGAACGGAATCAGTTACTTCCAAGAAATCAGCCCCAAGCGCGACGGAAACGTGCAAAAAAAACCGACACTCTCGCGCAATCGTTCCGCGTCCTCACCTACGATCGGCGCGGTCACAGCAGCAGTGAGCGGCCTGACGGGCAAGGCAGCGTTCGAGAAGGCGTCGCGGATCTGGCTGCCCTGTTGGAGGAGCTCCCGCACTCTCCGGCGCATGTCATGGGCAATTCCTTCGGGGCCGCCATCGTCCTGCGATTGGCGGCGGAGCGGCCGGAGCTGTTTCGCACCTCGCGAGCGGGGCTCAGGTCTTGCAATCCAGTATGGCAACGGAGAACCGGCAGGTTCCGCTGTCGGATTCCAGAATCGTGGTTTATGGCTCTATACATCAGTGCAGGGGCTGAGCAGCAGAACCGGTGGCATAAAAGGCGTGTACCCCGCTTTTTTGGGGTGGATGGGCGTTTGGGTACCCGCTTAGACTGGAACGCCGCCTTGAAAGGCTTACTTCGGTTAACTTCGCGCCAAAGCTGAGCTGTCTGTTGGCAGCGGGAGCGGTCAATGAGCAGGGTTACCGTGCGGTGGTCTGAGGTCCGCGATGCGTTCGACTTCGTGAGCGCTGACTCGCCCATGGAAGTCCAGGCCTATCTGAGCTTGGAGACGGGCCAGGCCTTTTTGGATATCGATCCAGCTGTGGTCGGTGAGACGGAGCCGTTGCCTGGCGATATCGACGATCCCGACAAGTACGTTTCGATCCCACACAAGAATGATCTCGATCTTGGAAAACGCCTGGTTTTCCGTTTCGCATCACGCTTTCTGCCGGATGACTTTGAGGACGTTCAGGCGATGTTCTCCAGAAAGGGTGCCTATGGGCGTTTCAAGGACTTGCTTGACGACCACGGGCTGCTCGATGAGTGGCGAGCGTATGAGGAAGAGGCCACGGAAAAGGCCCTGCGTGAATGGTGCGAATTCCAGGGTGTGACACTGGCCGACGAGTGACCGGTGACCGGGGCAGGCCCCGCAATCCAGCGCGTCGGCGATGGCCTGTAGGGAAACGCGGGATAATGCCCGCGAGCCTCTGGCGCGCCCTTCGGGACTTACAGGCGTGCCCGCAGCCTGCGTTGCGCTGCTTGACTGTACCCGGCAGTACAAGCCTGCGCAGCATGCCATGGACCTTCTCAGCAATCGACTCGGGTTAGCGTAAGCCCGCCGAAGGCTGAGGCTGGCACCACCGGCACTCGCAACAAACTGCGAACGCGCCTGTAAGCCAGAGCCACGCGCGAATACCTCAGTGTTTCCCTAGACCCCGCGGGTTGCCTTGTTGCGGTCTGCGCAGGCCGTCACGAGGGTTTTCGTATCGTCGCCACACCCAGGATGACGGAGTGCGGGAACACATAACCAGCCGCGTTTTTGTATGCCGCGGCGTTGTTGCGGACCGAAGCCTCGATCTTGTCTTGCGTATCGCGCGGAAGGGCATGGATGTTGCCCCAGTCCCAGTAAGCGCGAATGATTGGGTCGAGCGAGTCGGATTCCCAATCCAGCCGGTGCCGGGTGAGTTCGAGGCCAGCCATGTCACCGGCTTTGGCAAGGGCGTCATAGGTCGCCTTGTCGGTCACGCCGAATAGCGGCCCATGCGGGAGGTCGTCGACGTCCTGATGGGCCATTACCGCCGCGAAGAACGCACCAATGCTTGTCTGCTCCTCGGGCGTCCCCCATACCACAAAGGCAAAATGGCCACCGGGCTTGAGAACCCGCGAAACCTCGGCAAACACGACCTCGGGCCGAGCCAGGTGGTGCACCACGAAGTTGGCGACCACGGCATCGAAGGCGTCGTTCTCGAACGGCAGGTCCTCGGCGTTCGCTTGCCGGACGTCGAGGTCAGGGAACCGCTTGCCGGCGACCGCCACCATCTGCTTCGAAAAATCGACCGCGCTCACCGTTGCTCCTGCATCCGATAGTGCCTCGGCGAGGTGGCCGGGACCCGCTCCGAGGTCAAGCACCCGGTCGCCGGCGCCTATCTTAGCCGCCTTTATCAGCAGGGGCGCTCCCTGCCGTGTCAGAACGGCAAACGTTTCCAGATAGCTTTCTGCACATCGACTCCATGTTTCCGTTTCAAACTGCGTGACGACGTCCGGATCGATCGCGTTCATCTCAGTCTCCGACGCTTATTGATGTTGAAGACCGAGGCTAGCAACCGGTGCTATGCGCGTCATGACGGGGACCAGGTATGGTCGGCAAAAATTTGATACCTGTTTTCAAGTACGGACCGCGCGGCAATCGACAGTACTAATGGGGCGCGCATCGTCAGTCGTCTTCGCACATCAGGCCGCTTTTGTGGGCCCAGACAGCGATCTGTGTGCGTGAAGTCGCGTCGAGCTGCAGCATGATGTTGCGGACGTGGGTTTCGGCCGTCAAAGGGCTGATGCCGAGCTTGTCCGCGATTGCGCGATTGCTCAGGCCGTGGGCGATGAGGCCAGCCACTTCGCGCTGACGCTTCGTAAGCACGCCAGCGCCTTCGGGCACCTCGCTGTCCAGCTCATGGCCGGCCTCGGCGAGCAGCGTCTCGGTTCGGACGAGATCCAACCCGGCGCCTGCCTTATCGAAGACGCGGTGCGCCTGCATCCATTCGATGCGGGCCCCTTCGCGATCGCCCTGGAGATGCAAAGCGCGGCCGAGCAGCATGCGTGCGCGTGCCGCGTCGTAAGGTGCGCCGCCGCACTTCCACGCCTCGGCGGCGGCCTGCAGCCTAGAAACGGCCTCAGCGGCTTCGCTGGCCGCCAGAGCGAATTCGCCGCGCGCCCTCAGGGCACTCGCTGTGACGCCGAGGGTACCGTACCGCTCGGCAAGTTGGTCCAGCCGGTCGCACCAATCCCTGGCGAGGTCGGCGCGACCCGTGGCTATCGCCGCGGATATGCCCACAGGCAGCGTGTATGCGAGGCTGCTCAACGAATACCAATGGGCGCTATCGATTGCGCGTGAAATGCTTTTGAGCGCGGCTTCCGGCTGCTGCTCTGCCAGCAGCAGGTTGCTGCGCCCCGGCTCCGGTTCATAGCCCGCCTCCTCCGCATATGCGAACGCCTCCCTTGCGCCCCTGAGGTCACCGAGGCAAAGGCGCGCATCGCCAACTTGATGATGCGCCCAGCCAATCAGGCTTTTTCCCCAGGCGCTCGAGCGATCCAGCGCGTCGAGCGCTGCTTGCTGCGCATCGGCGAGCCGTCCCTGAACACGCAACATTTCGGCGCGATGCACGTCCAGATGGGCCGGCAGATCGGCAACCGTTTCACGTCGGCACCAGCGCTGGGCGATATCGAACCATTCACTTGCCCGGGACCAGTCGCCGATCTGGCGACATGCCCAGAGAAGACCGCAATAGACGATACCGCCATAGGTGGGGTCGACGTCACCGGCCGTGACGACCGACATGGCGCGGTCGAACAGGCGCATTCCCGCGCCGACTTCGCCCGACAGGATCTCGGTTTGGCCAAGTATATACTCCGCCACGGCCTCGACCGTCCGGTCGCCTTCATGATCGATATCCAGGCAGGCACGGGCGATATTGGCCGCATTCGCGACATCTCCGCCAAGCAGGCAGGCGTAACTCGCCAACGTCTGCCCGAGCGCGTATTCCGCGCACCGGCGATCGTCGCCCAGATGTGTCATACCGCGCATCCAGCAGGCGGACGACACATGTTCGGAACCGATCAGCGCGTGCAGGCGGCACTGCTCAAGCGCCGCCCGCGCGGCGCGGCGGCCGTCGCCGGACAAGCGAGACACCTTCTCAAGCCGCTCCAAAGCATCGAGACACTCATCGGGAGCGGCTCCGCTGCGGACAAGACTCCAGGCGAACCGTTCGGCGTCGTCGAGCTCAAGCTCGTCGGCCTCGCTCGCGGCCCTGAAACAGTCGGCGGCGTCGGCCCAGTGATGGTCGCGAAACGCGCTATGGGCACGGCTGAGGGTTTCCTCCGGCGTCGCCATCGGTGAGGTCGGTCTCGCCATGTCTCACCACCACCAAGCCAACTTACCCGAGGCCGCCAAATGCCGTGAGGGATGGCACCGCGCGATTCGTTTACTCCGTCTAACGAGTGGGAAGACGGACAGATGGTTGCGCAACTTTGACATCTCAGTGACCGGGTAACTGCTGGGCGACCGTAATCAGCAGCCCCCGATGATTAGTATAGGCCGTGGGCAAAAGGGCGGAGCTGGGCCTACGCAACGTATGGAGCGCGAGGGCAGAACGCCGTATGAGTGCTGCTCGGAAGGCGTGGAAGGCTGATTTCGGCCGTCAAAAGCGCCTTCTAAAAGAGCAAAAGGAGAAAAAGGGGTCGGTGACAACTGACAATCATTCCCCACCCACGAAATGGTCTCTCTCGCCGCACCGCCGGTCTTTCTGTCCAAGGAACACAAAAAGGGGCTCGTGACTGCCGAGCCCGGGCAATAAGGGGGCGGAGCCCGTTCGGGCTCGCAGGTGCGGAAGTCAGTCCATTAGCCAGCGGCCGCCGCGCTGCGCTCGCGCTCCACCAGCACGCGCCGCAGCAGTTTGCCGGTGGCGGATTTCGGGAGCTCGTCCACGAACTCGACCGAGCGCACTTTCTTGTGCGGCGCGACGCGTTCGGCCACCCAGGCGAGCACCTGATCGGCGCTGATCTCGTCTTTCTTCACCACGAACGCCTTGGGCACTTCGCCGGCCTCCTCGTCGGCGACGCCGATCACGCAGGCGTCGGCGATCGCGGGGTTGTCGAGCAGCACCCCTTCGAGCTCGGCCGGCGCGACCTGGAGGCCTTTGTACTTGATCAACTCCTTGGTGCGGTCGACGATAAAGAAATCGCCGTCGGCATCGACGTAGCCGATATCGCCGGTGCGCAGCCACCCTTCGGCGTCGAGGGTCGCCGCCGTGGCGCCGGACTGGCCGAGGTAGCCCTGCATGACGATGGGACCACGCACCAGGATTTCGCCTTGCTCGCCCGTCGCCACTTCCTCGCCGGTATCGACGTCGAGGATTTTGCACTCCATGTTGGGCATCAGCCGTCCGCCCGAAGCCGGCTTGATCTTGTCGGGCGTGGTGGGTCCCAAGTGACTCGCGCCGCTCACTTCGGTCATGCCGTAGGCCTGCGACACGCGAAAGCCGAGGCGCTCGAACATCGCATTCGCCACCGTGTCGCTGAGCGGCGCCGCGGCCGAGAACGCGCCGCGCACCTGGGAAAGCTTGAAATCGTCGACGATCGGATGCTTGGCCAGTGCCAGCACGATCGGCGGCACCAGATGCAGAATCGTTACGCCGTACTTCTGCACCAGCTGCAGGTATTGTTCCAGCTCGAAGCGCGGCATCGTGACCACCGTCCCACCCTGGTGCAGGCAGAGGTTCATGAAAGCGACGATGCCGTAGATATGGAAGAACGGCAGGAACGCGAGGACGGTGTCCTGCGGCGTGATCAGCTCCGCGTCGGTTACACCTTTGATCGAGCACAACTCCGCCACGAGATTGTGGTGCGTGAGCATCACACCCTTGGGCAGACCGGTAGTCCCGCTCGAATACGGTAACGCCACCAGATCCTTGCGCGCGTCGATCGAAACCTGTGGTGCCGTCTCACTGTCCGCGAGCAGCGCCGTGAACGGGGTCGCGCCTTCGGCCTCGCCGAAGACGAAGATTTCCTCGACGTTGGCCTGCGCCGCCGCCTCGCGCGCATTTTCCAGGAACGGCGGCACGGTCAGGAGAAAGCGCGTCTGCGAGTCGTTCAGCTGCTTGGCCAGCTCGCTCACGGTGTAGAGCGGGTTGACCGTGGTCGCGACGCCGCCGAGGGATGCGATGGCGTGGAATGCCACGGCGTACTCGGGCAGGTTCGGACTGTAAATCGCCATGCGCTCGCCTTTCTTGAAGCCGCGCGCGGCGAGTCCCGCCGCAGCGCGCGCGACTAGGGCCGGCAGCTGTGCGTAGGTGATCGTACGACCGCTCGGACCATCGATGAGTGCCGGCTTGTCGCCGCGTCCCTGGGCACCGGCCAGCACATACGCGCTCAGTGCGGATTCCGGGATTTCGACGTCGGGGTACGGACTGCGGAAAGGCATGGCTTTCTCCCATGCGACGGCGCAGTCGGCGCCGCGGCAATGTACGATGCGCTCAGGCGGGAAGTGAGAAAAGTATAGTCGCTGCTTTCACAATGCTCGACCCCGACAAGGCGCTACGTACGGTGCGGTTTGCGGCCCGTATTCGTCGCCTCCGCGCTTGGTGGTTGCCTCCGGGAGACCCGGTCACCCGCGGCGTTGCCGTAGGGGCCGCGTCTCAGATTCCAGCATCGAGCGCCGCTGGCCGCAGTTCGGGGCTTGCGCTTCACGAGGTATCTGAGCCCGTTGGCGCTGTCATTGACCGCTGCCGAGCCGCCGGGCATGGTTGAGGTCGACGGGAGGAAGACCCGTTCTCCTTCCTATCCGCAGCACGTCGCCAAAGATTGCGGTGCACGTGATGGACCATGGGTGACCGGGCAACATTGGCGAACCAACGAATAGGTGGCGACTCGATGACCGCTCAGGAACGCCGAGTAGTATTACTGGACGGGGGCATGGGCCAGGAGCTCAGGCGGCGCAGCAGCCGTCCCGCCTCGCCGCTCTGGTCTTCGCAAGTGATGCTGGACGAACCGCAGCTGGTTACGGCCGCCCATCGCGACTTCATCGATGCCGGCGCCCGGGTCATCACGGCCAACACGTACAGCGCGACACCGCAGCGCCTGATGCGCGACGCCGAAATCGGATTGTTCGAGTCGCTGCATGCCGCCGCGCTGAATGCTGCCGCCAAGGCCCGTGAAGAAAGCGGTCAGGATGTGCGCATCGCCGGCTGCCTGGCGCCGCTGGTGGCGAGTTATCGCCCCGAGCTCGCACCGGACGAGGCGACCTGCCTGCGTGACTATCGCCGGATGGTGGAGGCCCAGGCCGGCGGCGTCGACCTTTTCATCTGCGAGACCCTGTCCCTTGCCCGTGAGGCGCGTTCGGCGACCGTCGCGGCGGCGGAGAGTGATCTGCCGGTGTGGACGTCCTTCACGGTGGACGACGCCGACGGCACGCGCCTGCGTTCGGGCGAGCCGCTGGCCGAGGCGGCCCGCGACGTGGCGGCTGCCGGGGCTGAGCGGGTGCTGGTCAATTGTTCGGTGCCCGAGGCGGTCACCACGGCGATGGCTGTGCTTGCCGGGCTCGGCGTGCCGTTCGGCGGCTATGCCAACGGATTCACTTCCGTGGCCGCGCTTCAGCCTGGCGGTACGGTGGATGTACTGGAGGCGCGTACGGATCTTGGTCCCAACGCCTATGCCGAACACGCGCTTCGGTGGGTAGAGCAGGGCGCGACCCTCGTGGGCGGCTGCTGCGAAGTTGGCCCGGCCCATATTGCCGCCCTGGCCGAGCGATTGTCCTCAGCGGGATGCCGTCTGGTGTCTTCGTGACTTCCCCGGTGCTGGCGGTTGTGCCGCAGGGGCGGGCGGGGCAGGCGTGTCAACCCAATGCCCGGGCCTGAGCTTGTTGGATTGATTGGACTTGACCCTGGGCTCGGAGAACGCGCAATCAGTCAGGTGGGTCCGAGCTGTCCGACCGCGCAGATCAGCGCCGAGGCCAAGAGGTCCAAGAATGAAGCGCAAAGCCTACGAGTATGCCCTGAAGCAGCTGCAGAAAGAGCTGGTGGGCGCGCACCGTTGGCTGCAGGCTTCCGGGAAGCGCCTGTTGGTCATACTCGAAGGACGCGATGCGGCAGGCAAGGGCGGAACGATCAAGGCTGTTACGGACAAGATGGATACGCGCGGTTACCGCGTCGTGGCGCTGCCCAAACCGAACGACCGGGAGGCGACACAATGGTACTTCCAGCGCTATGTGGACCATCTGCCCGCGGCCCGGGAGATCGTTCTGTTCGACAGGAGCTGGTACAACCGCGCGGTGGTGGAGCCGGTCATGGGCTTTTGCACCGACGCTCAGCACGCGCAGTTTCTCAATGACTGCCCGACATTCGAGCGCATGCTGACGGACGACGGGATCCTGCTTCTCAAGTACTGGCTTGCCGTGGATCAGGCGGAGCAGGAGGAACGCTTTGCCGAACGGGCTGCCGACCCGCTTAAACGCTGGAAGCTCTCTCCCGTGGATATCGCTGCCCGGACGGAATATGCGGAGATCGGCCGCCTGCGTGACGTGATGCTGGAGCGCACCCATACGGCTTATGCGCCTTGGTTCGTCGTCAATTTCAACAACCAGCGCCGTGGTCGATTGAACCTGATCCGCCACCTTCTGGACCAGCTGCCGGCGACCGGGGTGCCGGACAGGGTCGTGGAATTGCCGGCGCTGCCGGGTCCGCCCGGGCGTGAGAAGCTCATCGATCCTGGGTTCTGGATTGACGAGGTGTTCTGAGTCCGCCGGAAATATGGGGCCAGACGCCGATTCCGCTCCGGCGCGCGGGGTCCCCTCGCAGGTCAAACCCAGCCTTGGGTGATTGGGTATCATTGGATTGATACGTCCAGAAAAACCGCTGTTTCAAGACACGGAGGCGATCCATGAATAAATGCGCTCCCAATGCCCTCGGCGTCGCAGTCGGCGTGCTGTGGTCCGCCTACGTCTTTTTCTGCGGCCTGACCGCCATGTTCGGCTGGGGCGTTGCGCTGGTTGACGCCATCTCCTCGCTCTACATCGGCTACGGCCCTTCGATCCTCGGCGCCATCATCGGTGCGATCTGGGGGTTCGTGGACGGCTATATTGCCGGCGTTGTAATTGCCTGGATATACAACAGGTTAGCAAAGTAGCCAGGGAGGCACGGGGCGGGACGCCGAAGCAGTTGGATTGTGAGAGCAGTCACTGGGTATTGTTAGCTCCGCGTTGGACGACATGAAACGGCTATCGTCAGTTCTGGCGTGTTTGCTCGCTCTTGCCGTCTTTGCGCTTGTGGTCAATCGCTACATACCAGTGTCGACGGCATGGCATGCGCTCACCGGGCAGGAATCGAGCGTCTGCCGAATCAAAGGTAACGTCGGTGCGGGCGGGGAGCGCATCTACCCTGTTCCAGGGCAGCGCTATTATGACGCTACCAGGATCGACGTTTGGAAGGGGGAGAGGTGGTTCTGCTCGGAAGCGGAAGCGCGTGCTGCAGGGTGGCGCAAAGCCCTCAGGTGATTTGACGCCTGCACGGCGTCCAGGCGCCGGGGTCGAACCTGTTCGACCTGTGGCTTCTTGGAAGAAGAACGAAGTAGATGGACCGTCCGGAAGACTTGGAAGACCTATTTCAGCGCGCAAAGCCACTTTCCCAGCCGAGAACGATGGCCCGCGGTAAGACCCCGTAGCCTTCCGCGCTTTCCAACCTCGCCTCGGATCGGATGATGTGCTCCGCCAGCTGGGCGCAGCCCGGCCCGTGGTCAGGCGTCGTATGGGGCGGCATTGCCGGTGACCTTCAGCCGGGCTTCGGACAGGTCCCGGGCGCCGACGCGGGTAAGCCGGACGAAAGCATGGCATGCTGTGGCGTACCGGGGTCGACTGGCCATTCGCCGGTCAACCCGGGATGCCACGAAGCCGTGGGCTGAAGAATAAAGGTTGATGGAGGAGGGAAAAACTATGAAGAACTGGTGCAGGATACTCGTCGCACTGACCGCCGGCCTTGCGCTGAGCGGAATCGCCGTAGGCGCCTTGGCGGCGGACAACATGACCACGGAACAGCTTCAGAAGCAATTCGACAAGGATGTCGTAGGCAAGAAGATCGTCTACATCCCGGTGTCCTATTCCGTACCCCTTACGCGGATCTGGGGCGAGACGATGGAGCGCGAGGCGAAGGCGTTGGGGATGAAGTTCGAAGTGCGCGACCCGGACTTCAACACCCAGCGCGAGGAACAGCTCCTCAGTGCCATGATTGCCCAGCACCCGGACGTGCTGATCGTTCACAACCCCAACGTGCAGGTACTCGCCCCCGCGCTGCGCCGCGCGGAGCAGGCCGGCATCTACACCATCCAGGTGAACATGGCTTCCAAGTACAAGACGGACGCCTTCGTCGGGGTACAGCCCAACCAGCTGGGTGCAAAGATGGCCGCGGGTGTGGTGCGCGCTTGTGGGGGGTCCGATGCCCGCTCTCACAAGATCGCGCTCATGAACGGCGAGGTCACGTCCGCTTACAGCCTCGGCATCATGCAGGGCGCCATGTCGGTGTTCGACAAGCACCCGGAGATCAAGATCATCAGCAAGCAGGCCGCCAACTGGGACACCAAGACAGCCCATGACAAGGCGGCTACCGTGCTCCAGGCTCATCCTGATCTGTGCGCCTATATGGGATGGTGGTCGGGCCAGGACGTGGGTATCGCCCAAGCCGTGAATCAGGCGGACCTCGCGGGCAAGGTCAAGGTGTTCACCACCGGCGGTGGCGAGCCGCCGGCGTGCAAGTACCTAGAGAAGGGGCTGTTCTACGAGGACTACAGCTACCAGGCCGCGCATCAGGCCCATCAGATGATGGCCGTCGTGAAGTTCCTGCTGCAGACCCACGCCAAGCCCGGCACGTTCAAAACGGCGATTTATTCGCCCGTGGTGATGCTCAACAAGGACACCGTCAAGCCGGATTCCTGTACGCAGATCTCCAAGTAGGACGGCGAACTCTGCCCGGGAAACCCCACGGATCGGCGGTTTCCCCGGGCGGATGGTTTGAGCTGCAATAGCATGACTCCCAATGGGTTTCCTTTGAGACAGAGAGCCATGTCCCGAGGAGAACCATGAGAAATACCTACACCGCCGTCCAGGTAACCAGGCCGGGTGTGCTGGAGCTTGTCGAGCGGAGCATCCTGGAACCCGGCGCTGGCGAGGTGCTGATCCAGGTCGAGGCCTGCGGCATCTGCGGAGCGGATGCCGGCGTCGTCGAAGGCCGGCAGCCAGGGGTACAGCTGCCGCGCGTGCCCGGGCACGAAGTCGTTGGGCGCATTACCGCCCTCGGCGTAGGGACTCCTTCGTTCTGGAAGGTGGGCCAGCGCGTCGGCGCAGGCCGTCTCGGGGGGCACTGCAATGAATGCGATCAGTGCCGCCGCGGCCGTTTCAACCTGTGCCGCGATCAGCCCGTGGTCGGCAGCTCGCAGGACGGCGGCTATGCCGAAATGATGCTGGTCAGAAGCACCGGCCTGGTTTCGATTCCTGATGAGCTGGGCTCCGAAGAGGCCGCGCCCATCCTGTGCGCGGGGTTGGCCACGTTCAACGGGCTCAAGAAGTCGGGGGCAGAGGCGGGTGATCTGGTGGCCGTCCAGGGTATCGGAGGCCTGGGTCATCTCGCCGTGCAGTATGCGCGCAGGATGGGATTCAGAGTCGTTGCCATCGGACGGGGTGCGGATATCGCCGGCGACGTCCTGAAGCTCGGTGCCCACGTCTGTATCGACGCCAACGCCGAGGACCCCGTCGCCCGGCTGCAGGAACTGGGAGGAGCGCAGGTGATCCTGACCACGATCACGGACAGCGCCGCGGCGTCCTCGCTCGTTCCGGGGCTGGCGCCGCAGGGAACGCTGCTCGTAGTGGGTATCGGCAAAGAGCCCCTCTCGGTTTCACCGGGGCCGTTGGTGGCCGGTGAACGAATGGTGCAGGGCGCAATCACCGGCACGCCGTTCGAGTCCGAGAAGACGCTTGATTTCAGCGTGCTCGCCGAGGTCCGGCCATTGATCGAGACCATGCCGCTGGAGAGGGCGCACGACGCGTATCAACGCATGATGTCCGGCGAGGTCAGGTACCGGATGGTGCTGACGATGGCCCATCGGGAGTGACTGCGTGACCGCCTGCACGGTGAATGGCGGGCGGTCTGTGCCCGTTCCGGGGCCCCATGGGGTGCGCGGATCACCCGCGGGTGGGTCCTCGAAAATAAAGTGAGGACCGACCGTATGAATCGCCCGGCCACCGCCCGCGCGCCGAGCATGCCGCCGATATCACCGGGGATTCCGATACGGCGCTGCCTCCTTGATGGGGATGGCTCCGGTGCTTGCAGGTGCGGTCGCAGGGTATGAGATTCCGCTGCTCACTCATTCCGCCAGCAGGAAGTTCCGCACCACGCGGTTGAATTCATCGCCCGCTTCCCAGAATGATGCGTGCCCCGCACCGGGCAGGACATGGATCTCGGCGTTCGGCATGCGTGCGGCGATGGTTTCGGCGTAGTGGGCTGGTTTGAGCATATCCCGCTCCCCCACGATCACGCATGCAGGGTGCTGAACGGACTCGAGCTCGTCCGTAATGTCCAGTGACAGGAAACAGCGGCACAACTGCTCCACGGAGGGCAGATCGAGTGCCCGTGCCGCGTCGATACGGCTCAACAGGAAGTCGTAATGTTCCTTGAAGAACGCCTCGCTGAAGTTCCAGTACCACGTCACGCGGTAGAGCAGCTCATGGTCTCCCACGGCCGCCACGCGTGCCCAGCTATCCGCTATGGCGCGCAGCTGGGGCTCCACGTGACTGACGCTGTCCGCAATGACGAGCTTTTTGCAGCGTTCGGGATACTTGTGGGCGAACACCATAGTCAGCTCGCCGCCGTACGATATGCCTCCGATGTGCGCCGCGTGGATTTCCAGCGCATCCATCAGGGCCGCGAGATCGTCGGCGTGCGTGTCCCAGGTGTAATCGGGATCGCCCGCCTGCCACTTCTGCGACTGTCCCTGTCCGCGCATGTCGTACAACAGTACGCGGAATTCGGGGGTTAGCGTTGGCAACTGGTTAATCCAGGTCGCGGTGCTGGCGATGATGCCGTTATTCAGGATGACGACGTCTTTCCCCTCGCCATGAATCTCGTAATACAAATCGACCCCGTTCACCGTTTTCAGCGGCATTGCTGACCCTCACTTCCGCGCACGTGAAAGCACACGGTGAGTATAGGGAAGCGGCGAGCGATTCGCGCGAGCCTCCGGCCGCACGGCGTGTGTGCAGAAGGCGCCTGCAGGCTCACTCTCCCGTGACAAAGGATGCCCCAAGGGCAAGGCGGCAAAGCGTTGGGGGCCGCTGGAGCGGCTGTGCGCGTAGGGGAGACCGGATCGTCTTGTCCGGCCAGGGGATCTTCACTCGGCAGCCTGAGTATCCCCGTGCTCCAGCTCGGCGACCCCCTCGCGAATCAGCGCGGCCAGCCGATGGGCGCCGGGGCCCGCGGCGTCCGGGTCCGGCTGCACCAGGTACAGACTGCCCCAGCGCTCGCCGGCATGCCGCAAGGGCAAGGGCTTGAGCGCGCCGCTTTCCAGCTCTTCGCGGATGATGTGCTCCGCCACCCAGGAGAAGCCCATGCCCTTGGTCAGGGCGCGGATGGAGGTGGCCTTGTTGGTTGACCGTCAGGCGCGCCTCGGAGAAGTCCCAGGCGCCGGGGCGGGTGCGCCGGACCCCGGTATCGCGGATGACGATGTGCCGGTGGGCGCGCAGGTCCGCCAGCGTGGCGTCGCGGCCGAGGTTGTGGAGGGGGTGCGAAGGCGCGGCCACGGCCCGGAAGCGCACGCGCAGGATGGGATCGGCGGCATAGCCGGCGGGCACCACGTTCCGCTACACGGAGACTGGACCGAAAGGCCTGCTGGAAGGCAAGCGCGCCTATGTGTTCGTCACCAGCGGCGGCCGCTACAACGGTACGGAGGCCGACTTTGCCGTGCCTTACGTGAGGCACTTCCTGGCGTTCCTGGGCATCGAAGAGGTGGAGTCCGTCCGCGCCGAGGGGCTGGCCATGGGCGAGGAGACGGCGCAGGACGCCCTCACCGAGGCGGCTGAGCGAATCGCGCGACTGGCGGCCTAAGGCAGGTAAGGACAGGCCTGCTGCGGCGGGTGGATGCCGGGGCGTTGTGCCCGCGCCCCGGCTACGCGAACTTTCGACGCGGGCACGTCAGGCCGTGGGCCCGCCTGCCGGGTACTTCGCTAAGATGGGGGGTAGGGCTCGCCGGGTCGGACCGGCGCAGGCTGGTTCAACGAAAACCGGAGGGGTCCGGAATGCCTCGAATCATTGCAGCACCGACGGTGGTGGAAGCGGCCGGCAACCAGCCGAAGCAGATCGAAGAATACGTGGGGCGGGTCAATTCCGGACATGCCGCGCTGAGTGTCGCGCGGATGAAGTCGCCGTCGGGCTGGGCTGAACCCGGACAGCGGCCGGAGTTCATGGAGATCACCGTTGTTTTGAAGGGTACGGTCCATGTCGAGCACGAGGGCGGCGAATGCGACGTCGCAGCGGGACAGGCGCTCGTGACGGAGCCGGGTGAGTGGGTTCGGTACAGCACTCCGGGCAGGGACGGCGCGGAATACATGGCCGTCTGTGTGCCGGCGTTTTCACCCACGACCGTGCACAGGGACGAATAGCGCGGGCGTCTCCCGGCTAGGCGATGGGCACGAGCAGCGCATCGCCAACGGCGAACGGCTTCACAGGCGTCCCGGATCGGCGCTGGGTCGCCGGCGATCCGGGCCTGAATCAGCGCGCCGTAGGCCCGAAGGGTGCCGGGGTGCCGTCAATCCTTTCCGAGCAGCCGGGCGATATCGCCGCCCGGGGCTATCGCCGATACCCATTCGAATCCGCCCCGCTCCCGCATTTCACGGGCGGCGTTGAGCAGACCCGCCACGGCGGCCCGGGCCAGCGCGCCGCCGACGCTGACGCGCCGGGCGCCGGCGGCCGCCAGTTGATCGAGGGTGACGCCCCGGAATGGCGGCGCGAGCACGTTCAGGGGTCTGCCCACGGCATCCGCCACCCGGCGGACCTCTTCGAGCGTTTTCAGACCCGGTGCGTAGAGCACGTCGGCCCCCGCCGCCTCGAACGCACGCAGCCGGGCGATGGTGTCGTCCAGGTCGTCGTGCCCGCGGAAGTGGTTCTCGGCCCGCGCCGTCACCGCGAAGGGGAAGGGCTGCGATCGCGCCGCCTCGACGGCGGCGCCGACCCGTTCTGCGGCCAGCGCGATGTCGTAGAACGGCATCGCGGGATCACCCGTGTAGTCTTCGATCGAGGCGCCCGCCAGCCCGGCCTCCGCGGCCAGCGTGATGGTCTCGGCCACCGTCTTCAGGTCCTCGCCGAAGCCGTTCTCCAGGTCCGCGGTAACGGGCAGGTCGACGGCGGCGCACAGCTCGCGGCAGTGCTCGATCACCTCGCTGCGGCTCATGGCGCCGTCCGGTTTGCCCCGCGATAGGGCGAACCCGGCACTGGTGGTGGCCAGCGCCTCGAATCCCATGCCGGCCAGGAGCTTGGCGGAACCGATATCCCAGGGATTGGGTGCCAGGAACGCTCCCTCGCGCTCGTGAAGGGCCTGCAGCCGGAACGCCTTCTCGGATTGGGTCGTCATGGTCGCTCCCGTGCCGTTTGGCGGCCCCCGCACCTGTCGGGGGCGCAGTGAACTCATGGGGAGATTAGCCGATCCCCGGACGGCCCGCACCGGCGATCGCGCAACCAACCCCGCTGCCGCCGGCAGGCGGTCGGGCGGGGCGATGGTGGCGGGCGCCCGCGTTTCCCCGCGGCAACCCGCATTGCGGAGCAGGAAATTAATTGTCTAGTATAATTAACTAGAACCTGGAAACGATAACAACCGTGTGGGGTGGCCCATACGCTCGCCGTATTCCGACACTCCGGGCAGCACGAAGATAACGGGCTCACGGAAGCTGCCGGGATTCGGCTGGCGAAACGCAGCGAATGACGAGCAAGGGCTGCGTATTCCAAAAACGTGGAGGAGTGAAAGCGATGACGACCCAGACGATCGGCCGCACTGCGGCCGCATGTATGCTGGCGCTCGGTATCACGGCGTCGGCGAATGCCGCGGACTATTCCAGCAACCAAGTGCTGGTCGGCGTTCTCACCGACATGTCGGCCGCCTACTCGCCCTTCGGCGGCAAAGGAACGCTGGCCGGTGCGGAGCTGGCCATCGAGGACTTCGGCGGCAAGGTCAACGGTATGCCGGTGAAGCTGATAAGCGCCGATCACCAGAACAAGCCGGACGTGGCGTCGGCGAAGGCGCGGGAGTGGAGCGACCAGCGACACGTTGATCTGATCGTCGGGCTGATCAACTCGGGCGTGGCCATCGCGGTGCAGAACGTCGCCGCCGACAAGCGGGTCATCACGATGAATACCGCGTCGGGTTCCACCTCCCTGCACGACAAATTCTGCTCGCCGTACGCCATCCAGTTCACCTACGACACGCACGCCATGCCCACGGGGACGGCTTCCGCCGTCATGGATCAGGGCGGGAAGAGCTGGTACTTCATTTCCGCCGACTACGCCTTCGGCCACTCGCTGTACCAGCAGAGCCGGAAGGTGATCGAGGCCAACGGCGGCAAGGTGCTGGGAAACGTCAAGGCACCGATCGGCACCACAGATTTCTCGTCGTACCTGATTTCGGCGAAGAACTCGGGGGCGCAGGTCATCGGTCTGGCCAACGCCGGGCCGGATTTCGTCAACGCCGTGAAGCAGGCGCGGGAGTTCGGAATCGTCTCCGGCGGTCAGCAGCTGGCGGGCATGATGGGCGACATCAAGAGCGTACACAGCATCGGCCAGGATACGGCCCGGGGGCTGAAGTTCACCACCGCCTTCTACTGGGACCGCAATGAGGCTTCCCGCAGCTTCGGCAAACGCTTCTACGCCAAGACCGGCGACATGCCGGACATGATGCAGGCCGGAGCCTACTCGGCGGTGAAGGCCTACCTGGCGACGGTCAAGGCGGCCGGCACGGACGACCCCGACGCCGTGCGCGAGCAGCTGGGCCGGATGACGGTCGATTTCTTCGGCGTCGACGGCCACATCCGCAAGGATGGGCTGATGGTGCACGACATGTTTCTGGCCCAGGTCAAGGATCCGGACGAGGTCCAGAGCAAGGATGCGCCGGGCTGGGACATGCTCCGGATCGTGAAGGTTATTCCGGGGGAGCAGGCCTTCGCCCCGCTCTCGGAATCCACGCAGTGCTCTCTCTTGAAATAGCGGATGCTCCCGGGTCGCGGCCGATGGCGCCGCGGCCCGGCGATCGAGGCCGGATCAGCCGGATGGGCCGTTTGTTGGCCGCGGGCGCGGCCGGCCCCTGAATGGTCCCGATCCGCCGCGCCCATGCGCATCGCGGTGCGACGCAGAGCGCAGTAGAATTATAATAAGTCGCGGATGGATACGTCGATGTCGCAGTGGTGCAACCACGCCACCGGGGAACCGGCCGATGGTTGGTTGCAGCAACCACTGCGGCGCCGTTGCCCAAGGCGCGGGCTGCCGCCACGTCCGCTGGCGGACGCCGCGACGGCGAGCGCACGCGCTCGCGGGAGAGCCAGCGATGGAGCAACTGACTGAAGCGAGCAGGCCGCAGGCGTTTACGTTCCTGCTCGTGCCCAACTATTCCATGATCGCCTTCTCCTCGGCGGTCGAGCCGTTGCGGATGGCCAATCAGCTCACCGGCCGGACGCTCTATCTCTGGCGGGTGGCAACCTATGACGGCCAGCCGGTGGCCTCGAGCAACGGTCTGGAGCTGGTCCCGGACTGCGCCGCGCGGGATCTGGAGGGTGTCGAGTGCGTCTTCGTGTGCGCAGGCAACGGTATCGAGCGAACCTCCGATCCGCGTTTGCCCGCATGGCTGCGGTCACAGCGGCGGCACGGCGCCATGATCGGCGGGGTCTGCACCGGCAGCTACCTGCTCGCCGAGGCCGGGCTGCTGGACGGCGTGCGCTGCACGGTGCACTGGGAATACATCGCCGGCATGCGGGAGCGCTTTCCGCGCGCGCTGGTCCGCGACGAGCTGTTCATCATCGACCGGGGGCATTACACGTGCGCGGGCGGCAGCGCCCCGCTGGACATGATGCTGCACGTCATCGGCCAACGGCACGGCCATGCGCTCGCCGCCGCCATCTCCGAGGAGTTCCTCTGCGAGCACATCCGCGATGATCAGTATCATCAGCGCATCCCGCTGCAGACCCGGCTCGGCGCCCACCACTCCAAGATGCTCACCGCGGTCGCGCTGATGGAAGCCAACATCGAGGAGCCCATCGACCTCGACGAGCTCGCAAGCTATGTCTCGCTCTCGCGACGCCAGCTGGAGCGGCTGTTCCACAAGCACCTGGACCACGCTCCGAGCCGCTACTACCTCGAACTGCGGCTGCGCCGCGCGCGTCAGCTGTTGACGCAGACCGGCCTATCCATCGCCGAGATCGCATCGGCCTGCGGGTTCGTTTCGGCACCTCATTTCAGTCGATGCTATCGGGAGCTCCACCGACGCTCCCCGCGCGAGGACCGGCTGAATGCGGAGGCCGCTGCGGCCGACAGCCATGCGCTATCCAGTCTGTAGGAGGATTCCCAGGGCATTACCGTGACCGGCTTGTCGGACAGTGCCGGTACCGATCTACCTTCCGCCCGTCATCCCGCATAGGCCCGGGTTTCCTCTCACCCGTCGAGCGCCTCTCTCCCGCAACCAGGCACCCTGGAAGGTCGGCGTTTGTATCTGCCGCCCGGAACCGGTCTGACGTGTTCGTCCGACGCGCTCCGCCGGCGTCCCTTGAGTGGATGCCCTAGGGAGACGCTGAAGTATTCGCGCCTGCAAGCCCCGAAGGGCGCGCCAGAATCGCCCCCTGGCGGCGTTGGCGTTCTTGTAAAGGGCTACGGCCATTCACTGCGAACGCCGCCTAGCCAGGAGACGATTCTGGCGCGCAGAGCCTCGCGGGAATACTTCAGCGTCTCCCTAAGGCGCATGCCGTTTGTGAACACGTTCGCTACGCATTCAGGCAAAAGGATGCGCTCCGCCTGAGCCAGACTGGCCCTGAACTCTCAGCCCAGGCATCAGTGAGGCAAGACGATGGATCTGAAAGGAACCTCAGGCGGTGACACCGTAATCCCCGTCCCCGACTTGCACGCCCGCGCCACGGCCCGGGGAATGCCGTGGGCGAGCGTCGATCAGTCCGACCGGCGCGTGCCGGTCAACCTGCGCCAGTCCGGCCCGACGCCGGTGGAGATGCTGGTCTCCACGCGCGAGCGGAAATCCCCCTTCTGGCACCTGTCGGTGGAGGCGGGCTGCTGGCGCGCGACGCTGTACAACCGCATGTTCCATCCGCGGGGCTACGTACGGCCGGAGGACGGCGGCGCCATGGTCGAGTACGACGCGCTCATGAACCACGTGACGATGTGGAACGTGGCGGTGGAGCGGCAGATCCGCGTAAAGGGTCCCGACGCGGAGGCCTTCGTCGACTACGTCATCACCCGGGATGCGACCCGCATTCCGCCCATGCGTGCCCGGTACGTCATTCTCTGCAACGAGGAAGGCGGGATCCTCAACGACCCGGTCCTGCTGCGGGTGGCCGACGACGAGTTCTGGTTCTCGCTCTCCGACAGCGACCTGGAGTGGTGGCTCCGGGGGGTGAACCAGGGTATGGGCTACGACGTGACCATCGGCGAGATCGACGTCTGCCCGGTGCAGATCCAGGGTCCGAAATCCGAAGCGCTGATGGTGGATCTCTTCGGCGAAGCGGTGCGCGACATTCCCTACTACGGCCTGATGGAGGCCCGCCTGGGGGACTGCGAAGTCATCGTCTCCCAGACCGGCTTCACCGGGGAGAAGGGCTACGAGATCTTTCTCAAAGACGCCACCTACCGCGCCGAAGCGCTCTGGGACTTGGTGCTCGATGCGGGGCGCCGGCACCAGCTGATGGTGGTCGCGCCGGCGCACCATCGCCGGATCGCCGCCGGCATCCTGTCCTGGGGACAGGACATGGACCAGGAAACGCTCCCTTTTCAGTGCAATCTCGGCTATCAGGTGCCGCGCAAGAAGCAGGCCCCGTACATCGGCAAAGCGCGTCTGGAACAGGTGCGCGCCGAGATCGACGCGGGACGGCCTCCGTTCCGCCACACCATGGTTGGCCTCACGCTGGGCGGTAAGCCCATTACCGACTACGCACCGGATTTCTGGCTGGTGTCAGAGCCTGGCGAGGCGGAGCCCGTGGGCTATGTCACGTCGCCCTGGTACGCACCCGAGCTGGGGAAGAATATCGCGCTCGCTTACGTACCGGTCGCCCTCAGCGCGCTCGGCACGAGTCTGCAGGTATGGCTGCCCGACGAGTACGCCGAGATACCCGGGCAGGCCGTCGACGCCCAAGTGGTGCCAGTGCCGTTCCGGCCGTCGGTGAACCCCAGCGCCCGCGAGGCCGCGCAGAGCCTGGGCCGGGACTATGCATACTAGTGACGCCATAGCGGGCGAAGCTGTCGCCTCCTGGCGCTCGACCGGGTCGCTGCCCCTGCTGGCTGCCGGCGCCTCTGTGGAGATGCCGGCGAGCGCCCATGCCCGCATGGCGCCCCAGCTGGGGCGGCTGCCGCTCGGTACCAGCATCTACCTCCCGTACACGCCGAGCTCGGCGATCAGCGACACCATTCAGGCCTGTGACGCCCTGGCCGGCGTGGGGCTGCGCCCCGTACCCCACCTGGCCGCCAGAGCCGTGCCCAGCCGGCGGTGGCTGGAGGAGTCCCTCCACCGGCTCGCCGCGGCCGGAGCGGACTCGCTGCTGCTCATCGGCGGCGACCGGGGCAGTCCGGAAGGGCCGTTCAGCGACACCTTGCAGATCCTGGATACCGGTCTGCTGACCCGGTTCGGGTTCACCCGCATCGGCGTGGCAGGCCATCCCGAAGGTCATCCGGTGGCTCCCGCGGACGCGGTGCAGCGGGCGCTGGAGGCGAAGGCGGCGTATGCCCGCGAGACCGGCGCCGACATGTGGCTGGTCTCCCAGTTCGTGTTCGACGCGGAGCCGGTACTGGACTGGATGCGGCGGATCCGGGAGGCGGATATCCACCTGCCGGTCTGGGTCGGCGTGCCCGGCGGTGCCCGGCTGCGCACGCTGTGGCAATACGCCCGGCAATGCGGGGTGGGGGCGTCGGCCCGCATGCTGGTGAAGCGGCCCGAGCTGGCCTTGGCCATGACCGGGAAATGGCGCCCCGACCAGCTGGTGGAGGAACTGGCGCGGCACTACGCGGCCGGAACGGCCGGGGCCATGGCCGGCATCCATCTGTTTCCGTTCGGCGGCCTGCGGGCGGGCGTTGAATGGCTGGGTGCCCTGCGCCAGGGGCTGCCGCCGTCGCGGTAACGGCCCGAGTAAGCGGTGCGGCGCCCCGGCACGGGGCTGTGTGGAACCGAGAGATTGGGAGCGTGGCAATGGATGTATCGATGCTGGAAACAGAAAACGCGGCGACGCAGGCGATCCGGCCGTCGGCGCTGGAGATGCCGCCGCCCGGCGCGCCGGACATCGACATCGCCCGCGCCGTGACGCCCCGTCCCATTCTGCGCATCGCGGAGGAGCTCCTGGGGCTGACGGGTGACGACGTCGTGCCCTACGGCCACTACAAGGCCAAGATCGCCCTCGGCCAGATCGCGGCGCTGCAGCAGCGTCCGCGCGGCAAGCTGGTCCTGGTCACGGCCACCAACCCCACGCCCGCCGGCGAGGGCAAGACCACCACCAGCGTCGGTCTGAACGACGGCCTCAACCGCATCGGGGTGCGCAGCGCGGTATGCCTGCGAGAGCCCTCACTGGGGCCCTGCTTCGGCATGAAGGGCGGCGCAGCCGGCGGCGGCCGCGCCCAGATCATCCCCATGGAGGACATCAACCTCCACTTCAACGGGGACTTCCACGCCATCACCTCCGCCCACAACCTGCTCGCGGCGATACTGGACAACCATCTCCACTGGGGCAACGCGCTGGACATCGACACGCGCCGAATCTGGTGGCGGCGCGTCCTGGACATGAACGACCGCGCCCTGCGCAACATCGCCATCGGCTTCGGCGGCCCCGCCCACGGCATGCCGCGTGAGACCGGTTTCGACATCACCGCCGCCTCCGAGATCATGGCGATCCTGTGCCTGTCCGAGGACCTGTCCGACCTGCAGCGCCGCCTCGGCAATATCGTGGTGGCCCACGCCCGGGACGGCTCACCGGTGACGGCGCGGGACCTGGAAGCCAACGGCGCCATGGCCGCGCTGCTGCGGGATGCGCTGGCGCCGAACCTGGTCCAGAGCCTGGAGCACTTTCCCGCCTTCGTCCACGGCGGCCCGTTCGGCAACATCGCCCACGGCTGCAACTCGGTGATCGCCACCAGGACGGCCCTGGCGCTGAACGACGTGGTGGTCACGGAGGCCGGTTTCGGCGCCGACCTGGGCGCCGAGAAATTCCTGGACATCAAGTGCCGGCAGTCCGGCCTGCGTCCCGACGCCGCCGTGCTGGTGAGCACCGTCCGGGCGCTGAAAATGCACGGCGGCGCGCCCAAGAAGGAGCTCGGCATCCCCGATTGCGCGGCCCTGCGCCGGGGTGCCGATAACCTGGCACGTCACATCGCCAACCTGCGCCGCTTCGGGCTCAATCCCCTGGTCGCGATCAACCGCTACCCCACCGATACCGGGGAAGAGTGCGCCACTCTCGCGGCGATCTGCGAGGAGCTGGGGGTCAGAGCGGTCACGGCGGATCACTGGACCTTGGGCGGCGAAGGCGCGGAGGCGCTTGCGGAGGCGGTCACCGAGGCGCTGGCTGGCGACAGCCCGGAGGTGGAGCTGCTCTATGAGGATTCGCTGCCGCTGGCCGAAAAGCTCCGGACGGTGGCCACGTCCATCTACGGCGCTGCCGACATTGCCCTGAGCGACTCTGTCGCGCGGCAACTCAAGCGATTCGAGGCGCTCGGCTACGGCCACTTCCCGGTGTGCATCGCCAAGACCCAGTACAGCTTCTCCAGCGACCCTGAGGCGAGAGGTGCGCCCACGGGGCACGTCCTGCCGGTGCGTGAAGCGCGGCTGGCGGGCGGCGCCGGGTTCGTGGTCGCCGTCTGCGGTGACGTGATGATGATGCCGGGCCTGCCCCGGGATCTGGCCGCCGAACGCATCGGCCTGGACGAGGCGGGTTGGATCACGGGGTTGGCTTGAGGCCATCCGTGCGGCCCCGAAGGGCGGGAGGAGACGATAATGGCAACGCTACCAGAGAGCGCGGACGTCGTGATCATCGGGCAGGGCGGCATCGTGGGCGCGTCCGTGGCCCACCACCTGCTGCAGCAGGGCTGGCGCAACATCGTCGGGCTGGAGAAGTCGGCGATACCCACGGACATCGGTTCGACGTCCCACGCCTCCGACTTCTGCTACATGACCTCCCACGACAAGCTCAGCTGCTACACGACCGTCTACAGCCGCAAGTTCTACGAGTCCCTCGGCTATTACACGAAGAAGGGTGGCATGGAGGTGGCCCGCGTCGGCGACGACGCGCGGATGGAGGAGCTGAAGCGCAAGGTGGGGTCCGCCAAGGCCTTCGGCACCAACGCCCACCTGATCTCGACCAGCGAGGCCAAGGAGCGCTTTCCCCTGCTCGAGGAGAGCGTGATCCAGGGCGCCATGTGGGACCCGGACGCCGGCCTCGTCGCGCCCCGTTCGCAGCGTGTGGCCGGCGCCCTCGTCGAAGAGGGTGTGAAGACCGGGGGGCTGCAGGCTTTCGCCAATACGCCGGCCACCGCGATCGACGTGCACGACGGCCGCATCATCGGGGTCGAGACCGCCAAGGGATACATCGAGACGCCGCTGGTTATCGTCACCAGCGGCATCTGGGGACCGCTGATAGCGGGCATGGCGGGCGTGCCGCTGCCGCTCATGCCGGTCGAGCACCCGCTGCTGTTCTTCGGGCCGTACGACGCGCTGACGGGAACCGGCGAAGAAATCGTCTACCCGCTGCTGCGGGACCAGGGCAACTCCGCCTACGTCCGCGACACCGGTGACCCGACCACCACCGAGGGCGGGCGCGTCGAATGGGGCTACTACGAGCAGTGGGAGCCCCGCCTGGTCTACGCGGGCCACATCGCGGAACCCCACGAGGCCCGGCTCTCGCCCTCCATGCGCGATCTCGACATCGAACAGGTCATGACCGCCTTCGAGCGCGGCTGCGAGCTGACGCCCGCCCTCTCGGAGCTCGGCTGGGACGCGAAGAGCTCCTTCAACGGCCTGTTGTCGGTCACCGTGGACGGCGGCTCGATGATCGGCGAGGCCCCGGAGGTGCGGGGCCTGTGGCTGTGCGAGGCGATCTGGGTCAAGGACGGCCCCGGGGCGGGTAAGCTGATGGTGGACTGGCTCACCAAGGGCGCGCCGGAGCTGGATCCCCACAGCGCCGACATCGCCCGTCTCTACCCGATCCAGAAGACCGCCGGCTATGTCTACGGGCGCTGCTTCGAGACGGCGAAGAAGATCTACGATCCGCCCGTCCACCCACGCGAGCCCTACGAGAGCGGGCGCAATCTCCGGCGCAGCCCTTTCTGGCCCCGGGAGCAGGAGCTGGGGGGCTGCTTCATGGAGGCCGCCGGCTGGGAGCGGGCCCACGGCTACCGTGCCAACGAGGAGCGGCTCGCCGCCTACATGGAGCAGGTGCCCGACCGGCCCAACGAGTGGGACGGCCGCCATTTCTGGAAGGTTTCCAACGCCGAGCAGCTGGCGATGAGCGACGGCGTCGGCATGGTCAACCTGTCCCATTTCGCCATCTACGACGTGACGGGCCCCGATGCCGAGGCGCTGATGGAGTACCTCTCCGTGGCCCGGGTCGGCGGTGGGCAGCCCGCGGGCAAGGGGGTCTACACCCACTTCCTCGATGCTCACGGCGGCGTCCGCTCCGATCTGACCATCGTCCGTCTTGGCGAGAACGCCTACCGGGCCATCTGCGGCGGCGACACCGGCCACCGGGACTATGTCTGGATGAAGCGGATGCAGGAGGACGGCGGCTATCGGGTCCGCTTCGAGGACCGCACCGACCAGCTTGCGACGCTCGGGGTGTGGGGTCCCGACGCGCGCACGACGCTGCAGGCGGTGGCCGACGAGCCCGAAGGGCTGGCCCATGACAGGTTCCCGTTCGCCACCGCGCGGGAGATCCGGATCCGGGGCATGCCCGTCTGGGCGTTCCGCATCTCCTACGTGGGCGAGCAGGGCTGGGAGCTCTACACCCCGTTCAGCTACGGCCTCGGCCTCTGGGATCTGCTCTACGAGCAGGGCGTCGTGCCGGTGGGCATCGAGACCTATGCCAACTCCCGGCGCCTGGAAAAGAGCCTGCGCCTGCAGAACGTGGACCTGGAGACCCACTACAATCTCTACGAGGCGGGTCTCGCCCGGCCCAAGGTCAAGGAGGCGGACTTCCACGGCAAGCCGGCGTACGTGGAGCAGCGCAGCCGGGAGCATCAGCCCGCCTACATGTGCACCATGACCCTGCGCGGGAACATGGACTCGCGCGGTGTTGTCCGCCACCCGGTGGGGCAGTGGCCCCTGTTGGACCCCGACAGCGGCGAGGTCCTCGTGGATACGCTGGGGCGCCGGTCCTACACCACCAGCATCGCCTACGGCCCATCCGTCCGGCAGACCATCGCCCTTGGCTATCTGCCCCGGCAACACGCGGTGGAGGGCAGGGAGCTGATCATGGAGTACTTCGGCGAGCACTACCCGGTGAGGATCGAGGCGGTGGGTTATCGCGGTCTCTACGACCCCGACAACGCCCGGGTGAAGACATGACCGGGCAGGTTCTCAATGAGGCCGCTGGGTCGCGGCGAGATCCGTCCGGCTGCCTGCCCCTGCTCGCAACCATCACCCTGCGCGGGGCCTCCGGGGCGCGGTATCCGTTTGGTGTCCAGCCGGGAGTGGACGACCTGCCGCACCTGGGTGCCGTGTACTGCCTGTCGACGCGGCTCGTGCACGTCAACGGCATCTGCCAGGTCCGCCCCGTCTACGCCGGGCAGACGGCGGATCTCGGGGGGCGCATTGCGGCGCACTGCCGGGAAGGCCGCCTGCGGCGACATCGCGCCAACGCGATCTGCGTGTATCTGGAGGAAAACGAGTTCATTCGCCAGGGCATCGTGCGCGACCTCGTCCGGGAGCTGCGGCTTTCCTGCCTCGGCCGCCCGCAGGGCTGACGGGTCAATCGCCGGTCGGCGAGAGCCGGTATTCCAGCACCGACTCCGTTTCGACCAGCCTCTCGGACAGGCGCGAGGCGCTGGTGGGGTCGGTGGTGCGCAGCACCATGCTGTGGCGGCACACGCGACCTTCGGCGTCGAGGCGGTAGCTGAAGTTGGCGATGCTGAATCCGTAGCCCTGAATCAATTCCCGCAGCGCCGCTTCGGTCAGCTCCGAGCCGCGCTTGAATCGGACGTCGAAGTAGTAGTAGGCCTGAGACGGCATGCGCGCCTCCACCCAGCGGAAGATCGACAGCAGGCCGAGCGTCAGCACCACCGCGACCGCCAGCGGGAAGTAGAAGCCGATGCCGGCCAGGATCCCGATGGCCGCCGTCATCCAGATGGAAGCGGCCGTGGTCAGACCCCGGACGGACAGGCCTTCCTTCATGATCACCCCGGCGCCCAGGAAGCCGATACCCGTCATGATGCCCTGGGCCATCCGGGTCGGGTCGAGGCTGACCAGACTGGTCATCGCCTGTACCCAGTGGGCCTGGTAGACGGTGACCAGCATCAGCAGGCAGGACGCGGTGCAGACCAGAGCGTGGGTGCGGAAACCGGCGGGCCGCCCGTGAAACGAACGCTCGTACCCGATCAACGCCCCCGCGACGAGCGCGGCGATCAGCCGCACCAGCATTTCCATATTGTCGGTCGTCAGGCTCACCGGGGTCTCCTTCGTCCGCCCGGATGGATCCGCGGGCTTCACCCACCCATTATGTGACCCATCCGCCGACACCGGCCAGGAGGGGCATCGATTGTCATCTTCGACCCGGACGCAGCAGACTGGTGAACGGGCGTGCGCGCCCGTCCAAGATCGGTTCCTGGCATGCGAGGTGCAAAAATGGCGGCATATGTGATTGGCCACATCACGGTGATCGATCCGGAAAAGTGGGACGAGTACCGCGGTCGGGTGCCGGAGACCCTGGCCCCCTGGGAAGCGGAGCTGGTATTGCGCGGAAAGCGGGCCGCCGTGCTCAGCGGACGGCATGAACATACCGATACGGTCGTCATCCGGTTTCCGGATCTCGAATCGGTCGACGGGTGGTACAGCTCGGCGGCGTACCAGGAGCTCGTCCCCCTGCGCAGGCAGGCGGCAGACGTGGAGCTGATCAGCTATGAAGCCGTTCCCTGAGCGGAGCGAACACACGCGGTCCGTCGTCGCGCCTGCAGCGGGGCGGCGCGCATAAAGCGTTCAGCCGGTAGATGGGACCGGCGTGTGGCGAGCCAGTTGCTCGCGCGGACTCAGTCCGAGCCATTCGCTTTCCATGCCGACCAGTAGGCGGCGATTCTGCGCCCGAACGCCTTCGGCTTCTCCGCATACAACAGGCTGCCGAGCTCATGGGCATCGCCGCGCAGCTCTGCCTGACGGATCGCGATCAGGGAGGCGACCGTTTGTCTGGATGCGGGCAGCCCGAACAGCTGCGGCTCGCCGGCGAGCAGGCTGCTGAACACGGCCAAATCGTGATCGTCGCCGACGAGATCGGAGAGTGCTTTCAGGCTCTTCTTCCGCGTGCCCAGGCCGGCCTCCCAGACGGGTTCCAAAAGCGTGGTGTGATACCACTGATTCTTGATGCGTTTTCGCCACGCGTGAAACTGCTCGTCGCGGCCGCCGGCATACGCCCGGCGCAGACCGCGGCGCCCCTTGGCGTAATGCTCCACCAGACCTTCCTGGATGATGACGAAGCGGCTGTCGCTGAAGCGCCAGCCCGCGATTGCTTCGCGCGCGGCCGCCAACCGCTCGCTGACTCGGCCTGATCCGGGCCCGCCGTCGGCGTCGCCGGCCAGGACGTCTCGCCGGCGCAGCTGCAGTCGACGGTGCACGGCGCGCGCATCGGTCTCGCCGATCTCATCGCGGAAACGGGCGCAAAGCTTGTCCCAGGTTTCGACGGCCGCCTGCGCGTCCCGTGCTTCCGAGAGGGCTCGGCCCAGATCCCGATAGCGCCGGTTTTCGATGACGAAACGGTCGCCGAGTGCATGGCTGGCCAGCCGCAGAACGGCGCGAATCTCCTTGAACCGCTTCCTCGCCTCATGGACGCCATCGTCGCGATCCGAGGACAGATGTCCGAGCGCCTTGTCGACACGCTCGCGGGCGATTCGTCGAATCCCGGCGGAAATGGGCTCTTCCTTCCTGAACCGGTATGCCAAGGTTGCCTCCGGGCGGCCTCCCGCACCGAGGATGCGGCACTCAACGCAGCATACTGAAGAAACCGATGGGTGGTAATCGCACTCCGCCAGTGGTGCAGATTCAAGGGGAATGCCCGGCCGCTTGGGTCGTGGACGCCTGCTCCAGTGACGGAGGCTCGGCCGTCTCCGTTACGATACTGTTGTTATGTCAGGAGATTGGCTTCTGCACCGCACCGGACGGCGTACGTATCGCCTTCGCCACGTCGGGAAGCGGCCCGGCCGTGGTGCGCGTCGGGACTTGGCTCAGCCACCTGGAGGAAGACTGGAACAGCTCAGTTTGGCGCCATTGGCTGGAGGCGTTCAGCGAGGGCAGGACGCTGGTTCGCTTCGACGTGCGGGGTTCCGGCTTATCCGATCGCCGAGTGGACGACCTCTCGCTGGACGCCCTGGTAAACGACCTGGATGCTGTCGTCGATGCCTCGGGGCTGGAGCGATTTCCTCTGCTCGGGCTGTGCCCGGGCGGCCCGATCGCCATAGCTTACGCGGCCCGTTACCCGGCAAGGGTCACGCGGCTGGTTTTGTATGATGCCTACCTGGGGGGGAACTCACAAAGGAGGGCACTGCGGCTGCGGAGCAGGCAAAGACCCTTGAACGCCGGATTCGGTGCGGCTGGGGCCAAGATACCCCGGCATTTCGTGAGCGCTTCGCCAATCTGCTGATGCCGGACGTGCCGAAGGCCGCGTCCCGCTGGTTCACGGACCTGCAGCGGCGTACGGCAATAGCCGAAGCCGCGCGGCGTCTGTGGATCGCGTTTCACAAAGTCGGCGTCATGAAAGGGGCGGAGGCGGTGTCGAATGACGCATCGGAAACGGCGTTCGATTTCGGTACTCGGCCATCGCCTCCTCCCGGTGAAGACAAAGCCCATACCGCTCAGGTAGCGCCGGAACTGGATGTCGTCCAGGTTGTCTTCCAGCCAGCGCCTGCCGCTCGCCCATCTTCGGGCGAGGCGCTGGTCATCCAGGTCCTCCGCGGAGTCGATGCCCGTGATTTGGAGGACCCGACTGTAGAGCGGGTACAGGCGGCGAAGGAGGCCGGTGTCCGGCTTCGAGCGCTGGAAATCCATGATGGCCAGGCGGCCCCCGGGGCGGAGCACGGACACCGCATTCTGGAGAGCCTGGCCGAGATCGTAGACGATGCCCAGGCACCAGACCGAGAGCACCGCGTCGAAAGGGGGCTCCACCGCGTCGAGGGTGGCGGCGTCGCCCTGCACCAGAGCTACGTTGTTCCAGCCCGCTCCCGCCACCCGCGCCGCGGCCTTCTCCAGCATGCCCTCGGAGTAGTCGAGCGCCACGACTGACCCGGACTCCCCGACTCTGGGTGCCAGGATGGGGAGGTTACGGCCGGTGCCGCAGCCGATATCGAGCACCCGCTTCCCCCGAAGGTCCCCCAGCATGTCGATGGTGCTCCTTCGATACCGCTCGACGCGCAGCAGGTAGTGAAAGAAGAACGAGGTGAGCGGATCATAGAAGCGTGATGCCTTGTTGTAGTCTCTCGATACGTCTTCCAGCTTCATGTCAGGTCTCCTGTCTGTCCGTGCCCGGGTCGGCGGTGCTGCAGGCGTGAGATGCATTCTCATACCTGTAGTCGCTACAGCTTCAAGCCCTTATGCTTGAGGAAGCACCGGCCGAGGAGACGAATCATGCTGTCCATTGGGCAACTGTCCCGACAGAGGGGCTGCAAGGTGGAGACCATCCGTTATTACGAGCGCGTAGGCTTGATGCCTCGACCCGGCCGCACGGCAGGCAACCAGCGCCGCTATACCGGAAAGCAGAGGGACCGGCTCGCGTTCATCCGGCACGCGCGGGAGCTGGGGTTTTCCCTGGAAGCGGTCCGAGAGCTGCTGTCGATGTCGGACGAGCCGAATGCGTCCTGCGCGACCGTCGACGGAATCGCGCGGCGGCGCCTGCACGAGGTGCAATCCCGCATGGCGCGTCTTGGCGTGCTGGAGTCGGAGCTGAAGCGAATGCTGGCGCAGTGCCGGGGCGGGGAGGTCGGCGAGTGCAGGATACTGGAGGTCCTGTCGGACCATTCACTCTGTGCCGCGGAGCACGCCCCGCCCGTATTGCCGCCCGACGGGGCGGGCTGAAACTTACGCCGGCCGGCGCTCGTAGCTGATCGTCAGCATCTCCCACTGGTGGTCGTCGGGCTCGTTCCAGTAGACGATGCAGCCCCGTGCCGCGTGTCAGCCCGGTAGTCGACCGTCCCGTGGACGGCGCTGCGGTACGCCATGCCGCCAGCGCTGATGCGCCCGAGGATGGCGTCGAACTCGTCCTCGTCCACCCGAAAGCAGTAGTGAACCCGGGGGGATGGGCGGCACCCATTCGTCGAAATCCAGGGTCAGTCCTGAGCGTCCTGTGCTGGTTGGCCCGCCACGCGGACCCGGTCCCGCCCGGTATGCTTGGCGTCGTACATGGCGTGGTCCGCCGCACCGGACAGGGCGTCCACGGTGCCGCCATGCTCCGGGAACGCGGCGACCCCGATGCTCACCGTGTTTGCCACGCTCGCGCCGCCGTCGAGCTCGATCCGCGTGTCGCGCACCAGGCGGCGCAGCCGTTCGCCGGTTTCGATGGCGTCGGTGAGGCCCATTTCCGGCAGAATGACCACGAACTCCTCGCCACCGATCCGGCAGACGTGATCGACACTGCGAATGCTCTCGCGCAGCAGCACCGCGATCCGCCGCAGCACCTCGTCGCCGGCCAAATGGCCGAAGCGGTCGTTGACGTTCTTGAAATCGTCCAGATCCAGCCAGAGCAGCGACATCGGGCGGTCGTAACGGCTGGCCCGCTGCAGCTCGTCCACCAGCAGGCTGTAGAACTCCCGCCGGTTGGGCAGCCCGGTGAGCGGATCGCTCTTGGCGAGGGTCGAGAGCTCGTGCTCCAGGTACTTGCGGTCGGTGATGTCCATGATGATCCCTTCCAGGACCAGCTCGCCGGAGCGGTCGACCGCGCGGCCCTGCTCCCATACCCAGATCTCCTCGCCGTCGCGGGTGGTGAGCCGATACTCGTGGGCGAACGGCTGATCCTGGTTCACCGCGCGCTGGGTCTCCTCCCAGACCCGTTCGCTGTCGTCCGGATGGATGAGGCTGGCGAAGCTGAGCTGCCGGTTGTCCACCAGCGCCTCGGGCGTGTAGCCGGTCAGGCGCAGACAGCCGCTGGAGACGAACTTCATGGTCCAGGGCCGGTCGTTCAGGCAGCGATAGGCCATGCCCGGAAGGTTGGCGAGCAGGGTCACCAGCTCCTGCTCGCGGGCGCGCAGCGTCTCCTCGACCTGCTTGCGCTCCGTCACGTCCCGGCCCATGCCGACGGAGCCGATCATCTCGCCGTCCTCGCCGAAGAACCGCCGCGAGTGCCAGGCCATGTTGCGCACCTGCCCGTCCCGGGTGTGGATCAGAGTCTCGAAGTCCTGGACCTCGGTACCGTGGTTGATGATCTCGGCGGCCTTGCCGATAATGAAGGCGCGGTAATCGGGGTCCGGGTACAGCCATTCCCAGATGCGCGTGGAACCGAGCACGTCTTCCCGGCCGTAGCCGCTGATCTGCTCGGCGGCCTTGTTCCAGATCACCACCCGGGATTCGGTGTCGAGCACGTTGATCCAGACGCTGGCATTGTCGATGACGCTCTCGCGGAACTGGCTCAGCTCCCGCAGCTGCCGGCGCTGGTGCTCGTAGCGCCTCAGCAGCCTTGCGTCGTCACGCAGCAGCCGCTGCAGCAGCACGAACAGCACCGCCGCGGTCGCCACGACGAACACCCATCCCTTGATGGTCTGGAGACGTGTCAGCGAACGCGGATCGGCGACCCACAGTCCCAGCGCGCTGTCGGAGAACCCGATCCACAGCGCCGCGACACCTGCATAGATCAGTGCTACCTGCCCCGCCCGGCGGTTGGCCGAGCCTACCCCTCGCAGGCCTTTCATCGTTGTTCTCGCTCCTCTATTGCCCGGCGTGGCATAGATGGAGAGAGTCGGCCGGTTGGTTGTTGTTTTCCGGTTTTGTTCTGTCGCACCCAGGCAAGCCCGGAGCCGAGTCCCTGCTCATCGTGCGCATAGGGCAACACTTCCTATTTCCTGCCTGTTCCGGGCGTCTGCCGCCCGCGGCCGATCAGCTCGTTCAGCCGGTCATGGAGTGAACGCAGCTTCGGCGTTTGCGGCTTGCGGAGATAGTCGGCCTCGAACTGGGCGGGGCTGACGGGTTTCTCGAAGAGAAACCCCTGGGCCTCGTCGAAGCCGATCCGCGCCAGCAGCGCCAGCTCGTCCATCGTCTCCACGCCTTCCGCCAGGGTTCTCGTGCCGAGCGCGCCGGCCAGCTGCTTGATGGCCTGGAGTACCGCCGCCTTCTCCTGGGCGGCGTGAGCGCCGGTGACGAAACTGCGGTCGATCTTGATGCAGTCGACGGCGAAGCGGGTCAGCTGGCCGAGGGACGAATAGCCCGTCCCGAAATCGTCCAGCGCGATCTCGGCGTGGAGGTCCCGCAGCTGCCGGACGGTCGCCAAAGCGGTCTCCGCATTCTGGGCCATCCAGGTCTCGGTGATCTCCAGGGTGAGATAGCGCCCCGGCATGTGATTGTGGGTCAGCGCCTTGCTCACGGACGCGACGAGGCGGGCACGGTTGAGGTCGACGCCGGAGAGGTTGACGCCCAGCCTTATGGGGGGCAAGCCTTTGTTTTTCCAGTTGCTCCACAGCGCCGCAGACTGTTCCAGCACCTGGTCGGTGATGTCGGCGACCAGTCCGAGTGACTCGGCCAGGGGTATGAATTCGCCCGGCGACACCAGGCCCCGGGTTGGGTGCCGCCAGCGGACCAGCGCCTCCGCGCCCACGATACGGAACGAGCGCAAGTCGACCTGCGGCTGCAGCACGATTCCGAACTGCCGTTCGCGAACGGCCCGGCGCAGCTCGCCTTCGAGCTCGAGGAAGCCGCGGGCGTCGGCATCGCCGGGCCCCGAGACGATCGTGGAGACCAACTGCCGCGCCTTGCACCGCTGCAGTGCCCGCTCGCAGGCGTCGAGCACCTGGAACACGGAGTCACCGTCCCGCGGCACCATCGACAGGCCCACCCACAGGTCCAGCTTCACCTCCGCGCTGTCGACGACGACCGGCTCGTCGAATGCCTGGCAGACCTTCGCGCCGATGCCGTGGGCCAGCTCTTCGCCCGAGGAAGGCGGCATGATGACCAGGAACTTGTCGCTCTCGAAGCGCACGACGGTCTCGCCCGGCCCCAGACAGGCACCGATTCGCGCCGCGACATCCTGCAGCACGCCGTCGCAGGCGGACCGGCCGAACGCCTGGTTGATACGGGAGAGCTGCCGCACGTCGAACAGCAGCACGCCGAAAGGCTCGTGCGCGGCGAGCTGCCGGTCGATGATTTCCTCGGCCACCGCGCGCACCGGCAGACCGGTGAGGGCGTCTTTGCGAATCAGCTGCAGGATGCGGGAGAGCTCCTCGCGGCGTCGCTCGAGGGCATAGGCGCCCACCGCGACGAGAACGGACATCAGGCCGACGAAGAAGATGCCCTTGTAGGTCTGATAGGCGGCGAGCTGGTGCTTGTTCGCCGCCATCGCCTGCGCAACCTGATCCGAAAGGAGGATCCACGCAAGAGAGAGGACCAGATAGGCGACACCCGCGGAGACGGCGAGCCGACGCTTGTCCCCGTACAGCAACTTCGCCCAGCTCGTCATGGCTCCGTCCGCTTTCTGGAGATGCTCTGCGTATATTGAAGCCCAAAACGAAATGAGTCCAAGTTCCTGACCGGAAACCTGCCGTGCGGGTCCGCATGATCGGCCCCAGGACCGCGAGGTCGCATGGTTCACGGGAGAACGAACACCGCGGAAGTCAGGGCCGGAGCGGCGGCCACGCCCGCGGGTATATGCCGCTAGCGGTGTTGATGCTGGATTCGATGCAGGGCGGGGGGCTCGTCGATGCCGCAGCATTGGCGTCGGGCCACGGGCCCGCGGGCGTTCGATCCGCCCTCCCGGTGATCAGCGCTCGACCGCGGGGGAACGCTCCGCGCCCGATTCCAGCTCCCACTGGTACCAGTCTTCGCCGAAGAGCTCCGAGGGATGCTGGGTGCGGTCGGTTCCATTGCCGCAGGCAAGCGACTTGGCGGGGCAATACCGATCGCAGCCCCAGCATACGCGCTCAGGGTGCTTCGGGTTCAGTGGGAACTTCTTTGCCACGTTACGTCCCTGCCTAGTCCACGCTGGCGATGTGCCGCAGCATATTGTCGCGCACCGGCGATACCGAGTCCTTGACGTCACTCAAGGAGCAGATATCGTTCATCATTTCGGGCGGCCGAGGGAGTACGAGGCAAAGCTCCAGGAGAAGATCGATCCAGACGCCGCGCAGCACCGCGTCTACCCGGGGCATTCAGTGCAGGGCGGCGTTGCTGAAGACGGCGTCGAATTCCGCTTCGAAGTGCAGGTCCCGCCCGTCCATCACACGGACATCAAGCCCATCGTCTTGCGTCCCTGGCCCAAGGGGTTGGGGCGTCGGCGCAGGGACGGGCCGCGCCCGCGGCAGCCCGTCCCGGCAGGTCTCGGTCAGTCGTTGGGCAGCCCAACCGTGCGGCTGGCCCAGAGCGCCCCGAGGGTGCCGACGGCGCCGGAGAGGAGATAGAGGCCGACATAGCCCACCCCGAGGTAGACGGTGAGCGCCAGCGCCACCAGCGGCGCGAAGCCGGCGCCGAACAGCCAGCCCAGGTCGGAGGTGATCATGGCGCCGCTGTAGCGGAAGTAGGTCTGGAACGTGGAGCTGACCGCACCGGCCGCCTGCGCGTGGGAAAAGCCCAGCAGCGCGAAGCCGACCAGGATGAACAGATAGCCCTCCAGCGTTCCCCCGGACAGCAGCAGCGGGGTCCAGCCGCTGTAGACCGCGATCAGCACCGCGAAGATCCCCAGGGTGGCACGCCGTCCGATGTGGTCCGCGATGAGGCCCGAGAGCAGCATGCAGGGAATGGAGATGGCCGCGCCGGCGATCTGCACCAGCAGGTACTCGGAGCCGGTCTGGCCGTTGAAGAGCAGGGCCCAGGACAGGGCGAAGATGGTCACGAGGTGGAACAGGGCGTAGCTGCCCAGGGGAGCGAACGCACCCAGCCCGATGTTGCGGCCCTGGAGGCGCAACAGCTCGCCGACGGGCGATGGCTCCAGCTCCCGGGTCTTGAGCAGGCTGGCGAACTGCGGTGTCACCACCAGCCGCAGCCGCGCGAACAGAGCCACCACGTTGATGGCGAAGGCCACGTAGAACGGATAGCGCCAGCCCCAGTCCAGGAAGTCCTGGTCCGAGAGGCTCATCTGGAGATAGGCGAACAGGGCCGCGGCGACGATGAAGCCGATGGGTGCGCCCAGCTGGGGGATCATCTGAAACCAGCCCCGGCGGTTGCTGGGCGCGTTCATGGCGAGCAGGGACGGCAGCCCGTCCCAGCTGCCGCCGGTGGCCATGCCCTGCAGCAGCCGGAGCACCGACAGCAGCACGATCGCCGTTGGGCCGATGGTGAGATAGTCGGGCACGAAGGCGATACCGGCCGTGACGGTGCCCATCATGAACAGGGCGACCGTCAGCTTGGCGCCGCGGCCGTACCAGTCGTGCAGCCGCATGAACAGCATTGAGCCCAGCGGCCGGCCGATGAAGGCCAGCGAGAACACCGCGAAGGCGTAGAACGTCCCGTCGAGATGGCTGGCGAAGGGGAAGAACGCCGCCGGGAAGACCATCACGCAGGCGATTCCGAAGACGAAGAAGTCGAAGAACTCCGAAATGCGCCCGATGATCACGCCGATGGCGATCTCGCCCGTCTTGACGGGATGCTCGCCGGAGGCCGGGCCGTCGTGGGATGGAATGGCCGGGTTTGCGTGGGAGCTCGACATTGGTCCGTCCGAATCAATTCCGTTCCGATGAAACCGGGAGGACCGCACGAGCCGGGCCCGAAACGGCAGGCCCCGAGCGGTCGGTATCCCGCGACAGCCGCATACCTTTACACGGGCGCTTATCCCTGACCATAGGACAAATTGTCCAATCGCGGCGATCGGCCCTGAACGTTAGCCTACGCCGCAAGCTTGAAACCGGTCCAAGGAAACATGCCCTTGAAACGTCTTCGGATTCCGTTGGTCGCCTTGGTGCTGCTGAGCCTTGGCGGCTGCAAGATGGTCGTTCTCGATCCCGCCGGGCAGGTCGCCATGGGCGAGCGCGACCTGCTGATCGCGTCCACGCTGCTCATGCTGCTGATCATCGTGCCGGTCATGGTGCTGACCGCGGTGATTGCCTATCGCTACCGCCAGTCCAACCGGGACGCGGACTACCAGCCCGAGTGGGAGCACTCCATCGCCCTGGAGCTGGTGATCTGGTCGGCGCCGCTGCTGATCATCATCGCCATCGGCGCGCTGACCTGGATCGGCACCCACAAGCTCGATCCCTATCGGCCGATCGACCGGACCGAGGCGGCCAGCGCCAACGTGAAACAGGCGGACCCGCTCAACGTCCAGGTGGTGTCCATGGACTGGAAGTGGCTGTTCTTCTACCCGGACTACGGGATCGCCACGGTCAACCAGCTGGCGGTACCGGTGGACGTGCCGATTCACTTCCGGTTGACCTCGGACACGGTGATGAACTCCTTCTACATTCCGGCACTGGCGGGGCAGGTCTACACCATGGCCGGCATGCAGACGGAGCTGCACGCCGTCGTCAACAAGGTGGGCAACTACAAGGGCTTCTCGGCCAACATCAGCGGTGAAGGCTTCACCGACATGCGCTTCCGCTTCCTCGGCATGACCCGGAAGAACTTCCGGCAGTGGGTCGACAAGGTCAGGACGAAGGGCGGCGAGCTCAGTCGGCAGGCTTACCTGAAGCTGCAGAAGCCGACCCGGGACGAGCCCGTCCATTACTACGCGGACTATGCCCGCCATCTCTACCGGGACATCGTCCACCGCTGCGTGGACCCCGATACCGCGTGCACGAAGGCGGCGACCGCGGACAACGAGCCCGCCGCGAATCAGCCGGCCGCGGCCGACGCGCGCGACGACGCGCTCGCCAGCGCCGCTGCGAAGTAACCGATCTCGAGAGGGCAGGTAGATGCACGAGACTTCCACACTGATGCACTTGCTGCTCGGCAAGCTGAGCTTGAGCGCCATTCCCTTCGACGTACCGCTGATCTTCTGGACCGGCGTGGTGGTGTCGATCCTGACGGTCGCGCTGCTCGGTGCGATCACCGTGGCGGGCCAGTGGGGCTATCTCTGGCGGGAGTGGTTCACCAGCATCGATCACAAGAAAATCGGCGTCATGTACCTGGTACTTGCCATCATCATGCTGCTGCGGGGCTTCTCCGACGCCGTGCTGATGCGCCTGCAGCAGGCCATGGCATTCGGGCACAACATGGGCTTTCTGCCGCCGGAGCACTACAACCAGATCTTCACCGCCCACGGCACGATCATGATCTTCTTCGTGGCCATGCCGTTCGTGGTGGGGCTGATGAACTACGTCGTGCCGATGCAGATCGGTGCGCGGGACGTGGCGTTCCCGTTCCTCAACAACTTCAGTTTCTGGATGACCGCCGCCGGCGCCATGCTGATCATGGTCTCGCTGTTCATCGGCAACTTCTCCCGGGCGGGCTGGCTGGCCATGGCGCCGCTCTCGGAGATGAGCTACAGCCCGAGCGTCGGGGTGGACTACTACATCTGGGGGCTGCAGATCGCCGGCGTGGGCACACTGCTGTCGGGCATCAACTTCGTGGTCACCATCGTCAAGATGCGCGCCCCCGGCATGACCATGATGAAGATGCCGGTGTTCACCTGGACCGCGCTGTGCACCAATATCCTCATCGTGGCCGCGTTTCCGATCCTGACCGCGACTCTGGGCCTGCTCTCGCTAGACCGCTACCTGGACATGCACTTCTTCACCAACAGCGGCGGCGGCGAGGCCATGATGTACACCAATCTGATCTGGATCTGGGGGCACCCGGAGGTGTACATCCTGATCCTGCCGATGTTCGGCGTGTACTCCGAGGTCATCTCCACGTTCTCCGGCAAGCGGCTGTTCGGGTATTCCTCCATGGTCTACGCGACGGCCGCCATCACGCTGCTCTCGTACCTCGTGTGGCTGCATCACTTCTTCACCATGGGCTCGGGCGCGAACGTGAACTCCTTCTTCGCCATCACGACCATGATCATCTCCATCCCCACGGGCGTGAAGATCTTCAACTGGCTGTTCACCATGTACCGCGGGCGCATCCGCTTCGAGGTGCCCATGCTGTGGTCGCTCGCTTTTCTGTTCACGTTCGTGATCGGCGGCATGAGCGGCGTGATGCTGTCGGTGGCGCCGGCCGACTTCGTGCTGCACAACAGCCTGTTCCTGGTGGCCCACTTTCACAACGTGATCATCGGTGGGGTGGTGTTCGGCGCCTTTGCCGGGATCAACTTCTGGTTCCCCAAGGCCTTCGGTTTCCAGCTCGACCGGTTCTGGGGCAAGGTCACGTTCTGGTGCTGGCTGGTCGGCTTCTGGGTGGCCTTCGCGCCGCTTTACGTGCTGGGCCTGATGGGGGTGACCCGGCGGCTCAGCCACTTCACGGATCCCAGCCTGCAGATCTGGTTCGAGATCGCCGGCGTCGGCGCGGCCATCATCCTGGCGGGCATCGTCGCCTTCCTGGTGCAGATCGCTGTCAGCATCCGCAAGCGCGATGCCCTGGCGGATACCACGGGCGACCCCTGGGACGGCCGCACGTTGGAGTGGTCCACGTCCTCGCCGCCGCCGGCCTACAATTTCGCGTTCACGCCGGTGGTCCACGACCGTGACGCGTGGATGGACATGAAGCACCGCGGCTTCCAGCGTCCCGCGGCGGGCTTCAAGCCCATCCACATGCCCAAGAACACCGCGGTCGGATTCATCCTGGCGTTGCTGTCTTTCATCTGCGGCTTCGGCCTGGTCTGGCATATCTGGTGGATGGCGGGCCTGTCGTTCCTGTCGCTGGTGGCCGTCGCCATCGTCCACAGCTTCAACTACCACCGCGACTACCACGTCTCCGCCGACGAGGTACGCCGCGTCGAGCTGGACTTCGCCCAGCGGCTCGCACAACAGGAGGCGGCATGAGCGATACCACCGCAACCCGCGCCATGGAACCGTCCGATACGGTGTTCTACGCGACGGAGGAGCCGCATCCGGAGAACGGCACCCTGCTCGGGTTCTGGATCTACCTGATGAGCGACTGCCTGATCTTCGCGGTGCTGTTCTCCTGCTATGCGGTGTTCGGCACGAGTTACGCCGGCGGCCCCACTGCCAGTGAGGTGCTCGACCTCACCGGGGTCGCGGTCAACACCGCGATGCTGCTGCTCTCGTCGATCACCTACGGCTTCGGCATGCTCGAGATGGCTCAGGGCCGCAGGGCCCGCACCCTCCTGTGGCTGGCCGTGGCGGGCCTGTTCGCCGTGGCCTTCGTCGGCCTCGAGCTCAACGAGTTCGCGCACATGGTGGCCGAGGGCGCCGGGCCATGGCGCAGCGTGTTCCTGTCCTCGTTCTACGCGCTGGTGGGCACTCACGGGCTCCACGTCACCTTCGGCATCGTCTGGCTGGCGACGATGATGGTCCAGGTCGGCAGGCACGGTCTGAATGCTGACAACCAGCGGCGCCTGACCTGCCTCAGCATGTTCTGGCACTTCCTGGACCTGGTCTGGGTGGGTGTCTTCAGCTTCGTCTATCTCGTTGGAGTCCTGCGATGAGCAGCACACCCGAAGATCAGGGCTATCAGTCCGATCCCCGCTACCTCCACAGCCACGAGGGGGCGCAGGAGCCCGAGCACGGGACGCTGAAAGGCTACCTGACCGGCTTCGTGCTGGCGGCGATCCTCACCGTCATCCCGTTCTGGCTGGTCATGGGCCACGTGATCGAGAGCGACGCGGTCACGACCGTCGTCGTGCTGGCCCTGGCCGCCGTGCAGATTTTCGTGCACATGGTGTACTTCCTGCATATGAACTCGAACTCCGAGGGCGGCTGGAACCTGATGGCACTGGTGTTCACCCTCATCATCGTGGTGGTCACCCTGGCCGGAGCGCTGTGGGTCATGTACAACATGAACACCAACATGATGCATCTGCCGCCAATGCGGGCGGAGACGCTGCTTCACCGGTGACCCGGACGCGCCTTGCGGGGCTCCGTGACGGACGGCCGGTGCGATCGGTCTGGACGCGCCTGGGATGGGCGGGTCTCGCACTGCTGCTGTTTGCCGGGTTCGTCGGCCTCGGAACGTGGCAGCTGTACCGCCGGGCCTGGAAGCTGGACCTCATCGCTGCCGTGCAGGCCCGAGCCGATGCGGCACCGGTGCCGGCGCCCGGGCCGGGCCGGTGGGATCAGGCGAGCGCGGCGCGGGACCGCTACCGCCATGTGCGCGTCAGCGGCCATTACCTGCACGGCGGGGAAACGCTGGTGCACGGCACCAGCAAGCTGGGGTACGGCTATTGGGTGATGACGCCCCTGCGCACGGACCGGGGGTTCATCGTGCTCGTCGACCGGGGACATATTCCCGAGTCGCTGCCCGGTACCCCGAAGTTCCGCTCCATGCTCAGGCCCCGGGGACAAGTGACGGTCACCGGCCTGCTGCGGCTGTCCAAGGTCGGCGGCGGTGTCCTCCGGTCGAATGCGCCCGACGAGGGGATCTGGTATTCTCGCGACGTCGACGCCATTGCGGCGGCCGCCGGGCTGCCGGTCGACTGGGTTGCACCGTATTTCATCGACGCGGACGCACGACCCGGGCGGGACGGCTGGCCCGCGGGCGGCCTGACGGTCATCCGGTTTCCCAATCACCACCTGATCTATGCCATTACGTGGTATGCGATGGCGCTGTCCGTTCCCATCTCGGCGTTCCTGGTCTTTCGCCGGGGGCGTGCTGGCGCGTAGTGCCTCGGGGAACCGGCAGTCCTACCCCGGGGTTTTCCCACGGGATCGAGCTGTTCTGGTGCTGGAATGCAGGTGAAGCCACTGCCGACGTTTCTGTTCCCGGGCCGCGAGCGCGAGGTGCGGCCGCCACCGCAGCCCGGCGACGACGCCTCCGGACAGCAGAATCTCACGCAGCTCATCCAGCTGCGCTGGATCGCGCTGCTGGGGCAGCTGATCACCATCGCGGTGGTGTGGTACGGCTTCGGCATCGAGCTGCAGCTCGGCGCCATGGGCACCGTGCTGTTCGGCCAGCTCGTCCTGAACCTTGCGACCATCTATCGGGTCCGGATGCTGACCGCGATGCCGGTCGGCAATACCGAGCTGCTGGCCGGGCTGCTGTTCGACGTGGCGGCGCTGACGGCGCTGCTGTACTTCAGCGGCGGCGTCACCAACCCGTTCATCTTCCTCTATCCGCTGCAGGTCACGCTGGGCGCCGTGCTGCTCGAGGGGCGGGCCCAGTGGGTCCTGGTGGCGACGACCAGCCTGTGCTTCGCCGGCTTGACCCGCTGGTACGTGCCCCTGTCGCTGCCCAACGGCGACATCGGGGAACTGTTCGAGCTTCACAATGTCGGTCTATTTGTCTGCTTTCTGCTCGACGCCGCTCTGCTCGCGGTATTCGTCAGCCGCATCAACCGCAACTTCCGGAGCCGCGACCAGCGTCTCGCAGCCATGCGCCAGCGGGCGGCCGAGGAGGACAACATCGTGCGCATGGGGCTGCTGGCCTCCGGCGCCGCCCACGAGCTGGGCACGCCGATGGCCACCATGGCCGTCATTCTGGGAGACTGGCGCCGCATGGCGGTGTTCCAGAATGATCCGGAGCTGCTTCAGGAGATTACCGACATGCAGGACGAGGTGCAGCGATGCAAGACGATCGTGAACAGCATCCTGCGTTCCGCGGGCGAGGCGCCCGGCGAGGCGTCGGCCATCACCTCCGTGCGGCAGTTTCTGGACGAGACCGTGGAAGAGTGGCGCAACAGCCGGTCGGTGGAGTGGCTGGATTACACTCCGCCCGTCCGCGGCGGGCAGACCATCGTCTCCGACGCCGTGCTCAGGCAGGTGATTCACAACATCATGGACAACGCCCTGGAAGCCTCGCCCCAGTGGGTGGGCGTGGTGGGCTGGATCAGCGACAAGAGGCTGCACGTGCTGGTGCGCGACCGCGGACCGGGCTTCACGACCGAGATCCTCGACCACCTGGGTACGCCCTACAACTCGAGCAAGCGCACGGCCGGCAGCGGCCTCGGACTGTTTCTGGTCTTCAATGTCGTACGCAAGCTGGGCGGACGCGTGACTGCGGAGAACCGGATCGGCGGCGGTGCCGAGGTCACCGTGGAGCTGCCCCTTGCCGCCATCTCGGTACCGGACCATGACGCAGCCTGAACGCGTTCTGACAATTATGGAAGACGACGCCAGCTTCGCCCGGGCGCTCAAGCGCTCATTCGAGCGGCGCGAGTACCGGGTGCATCTGGCGGCCAACCTGGACGAGACCAGGCGCCTCCTGGAAGCGACCCGCCTGGGCTATGCGGTGGTGGACCTGAAACTGGGCAACGAGTCGGGACTGGAAGCGGTGCAGGCCATGCACGAGCACGACCCCGAGACGCTGATCGTCGTGCTGACGGGGTTCGCCAGTATCGCCACCGCGGTCAACGCCATCAAGCTGGGCGCCTGCAACTACCTGGTCAAACCTTCGAACACCGACGACATCGAGGCCGCCTTCACCCAGGAGCCGGGCGATTTCACCGCGCAGATTCCGGCGCGCTCCACTTCCATCAAGACCCTGGAGTGGGAGCGGATTCACGAAACCCTCGCGGAGACGGGTTTCAACATCTCGGAGACGGCCCGCCGGCTGGGTATGCACCGCCGAACGCTGGCGAGGAAGCTGGAGAAGCGCCAGGTGCGCTGACGGAGGGCGTGAGCCCTCCGTCATGCAGCTTTCCTAGACGTCCCTGATGCGGCTCTCGACGGTCAGGTAGCCCACGGCGGCGCTGAGCTTGCCGTTGTAGTTCGCCGCCTCCAGGGGCTCCAGTATGTCCCTGACCGCATCGTGGAGCGGGCTCTCCCAGTCCCCGGGATGCTGGAAGTTGCTCATGATGTAGCTGAAGCCGTTGACGTCGTCAACGGCGTGCAGGCCCGTGGACTCGGCGCCAGCCGGGCAGGAGAGGATGCGGCTGAGCTCGCCGGTGTCCACGTTGTAGGCCCAGAGGAAGTTGTTGACGTGGTTGCCGCTGTCCTCGCCGACGAACAGGGTACGCATGGCCTCGGAATACTTGATGTTGTCCGGGTTGGCGATCCGGTCGGGATTGGCGCTGTTGCCCAGTGCGTCCCGGCCGGCCAGGTCCTCTCCGGCGAGCCCCTGGGGCACCGACATGGCGGTGGACACCCACTCGCTGCGGATCGGCCGGCCGTCCGTGTCCAGTTGACCGCCCTCCAGCACGTGCTCGTAAACGGCGCCGGCCACCGGGCCCTCCACGTGGATGTCGGTGGTGCCGTCGGTCATCGACTTGTAGATGTAGGACATGGCGGAGTAGGCTCGCTTGTCCGCGGCATTGACGGTTGTGCCTTCCATCTTCGTGAAGCCCATGGAAGCACCGGCCAGGGCGGCATACCGGTGCGTTTCCAGGAACGCGGCGGCCTGCTCCATGCCGGAGACGAGCCGGACCCAGTTGTACCGCCCGCCGAAGGGGATCTTCGTGAAGCTCGAGTCGCCGGGGTCGCTGGTGCGCACGTCCATGATGTCCGACGCCCTGATGCCGCCGTCGACCATGGCCTTGATCTCGGCGCTGGTGGCGTGGCCCAGCCGGATCCATGAGATCCTGCCGGCGCCGGGCCCGACACCCGAGGTCTGAGCCCACTTGCCCGCGTACAGGGTGCCGGCCGACAGGTCGCGGCGGCGGTCGGCCACGAACATGAACAGGCCGCCGTTGGTGGCGTCGTCACCCATCAGCACCGTGCGCTCGTCGGGCATGACCTGGACCAGCTCGTGGGAGAGGCGGCCGAGGCAGTAATGCTTGGTGATGCTGCCCGTGCCGTCGGGATGGACCGTTACCTCCGGCAGGTGGCCGTAGTCGTAGGGGTTGGCCCTCCCGGCATCGCCGAACAGGTTCGCGCTGAACGCCGCCAGCTGGGGGTTGCTCGCGAGCGTGGCGTCCGGCTCGTATTCCTCGCTGGAGAGATGGGTATTCCAGGGGGACTTGCTGGCGCCGCAGGTGATCCACAGGCCTTTCACGCTCGAAGTGTCCACGTTGTGATAGCTCACCGGGTGAAGCTTGCCGGTGCGCCGGTCCTGGTCGAGGGTCAGCACGGCGATGGGGGAGGGCAGCCGGCCGTACTTGGAATCCCCGGCCAGATTGCGGCTGGTGTATTCGAACTGCACGACCGCGAAGATCCGGTCGCAGCCGTGGCGCCGGGAGCGTGCGCCCGCCAGTTGGATCAGCGACATGCCGTCCGGGCAGTCCGAGAAGAACTGGCGCTGCTCGCCGGTGCTGGCGTCGATGATGGGGTTGTTGTTGATGTCGTAGTAGCTCCCCGCGACCACCGTGCCGCCGCCGGTGGCGGGTACGGTCTCGCCGGTGAGGAAGAACGTTTCGTAGCCGAGCGCGTAGGTTTCCCGGTGATGCCGGCCGATGTGCCTGGTCAGCGTGGAAGCGACATAGGTGGTTGCCATCTGCGACGGGTCGGCGAGCGTGGGAGCGGCCATCGCGCCGAAGCTGTAGCTGACCGGCGACCGGCCGTGGTCGCGCCATCCGCCGTGCCCGTGCCGGTCGTGGTGGCGACGGTCCGCGGCGTCCGCCAGCAGGGGCAGGCCGGCGAGCGACGTGGCGATGGGCAGCACGGGTGCGCTGGCGAGCAGCTTGAGCGCCCGGCGCCGGGAGTGCGAGACGGATTCGGACATGACATGCCTCCTTGGACGTGTTGGATGCGGGTGAGGGATTTCCGTGCGCAGCAGCACGGCGGTTACGCTAGCAAGCGCTGGTGAACGTTCGGTGAACGCTGTGTGACCGCTGCGTGCCGCGGGCAGGACCATGGCGGCCCGTGCTGCGGTGCGACCCACGTCTTGCCGTCTGGGGGCTGGCGCTGGACGGGCTGCTGATCCAGTCGCTGCCGCTCGAGGAGATTCTCGCGCGCGTGGAAGCCGCGGCCGAGGGCCGCGCGATGAATGAGGCGATCATCCGTGAGCAGACCGCGGCGAGGCGTCAGTCGCGGAGGCGGTTGGTGACCGCGTAGCGGATCAGGTCGGCGTTGGTCTCCAGGTGCATCTTCTCGAGGATGCGCCGGCGGTAGGTGCTGACCGTGCTGATGCTGATGCTGAGCTGCTCCCCGATCTCGGTCAGGCTCTTGCCGTTGACGATCTGACTGAAGATCTCGTATTCGCGGGCGGAGAGGCTCTGGTGGGCCGGTCCCGCGTAGTCGTCGTCCATGTTGACCAGCAGCTTCTCCGCCAACAGGGGCGTGATATAGCGCCCGCCGGCCGCGACCTTGCGGATGGCCGCGATCACCTCGTCGGATTTGTGCCCCTTGGTGAGATAGCCCGCGGCGCCGGCTTTCAGCGCCTGGATCGCGTACTGTTCCTCGGGGTACATGCTGAGCATCAGCACCGGCAGATCGGGCTTCTCGGTCTTGATCTGCTGGAGCACCTCGAGCCCGTTCTTGCGCGGCAGGTTGATGTCCAGGATGACCGCGTCCAGCTCCAGCCCGCGTATCTTTTTCATCGCCTCCGGGCCGGTGCTCGCCTCGTCGACGACCGTAATGCACTGCGTGTCGTCGAACAGGCGGGCGAGCCCTTGCCGGAAGATAGTGTGATCGTCGGCGATGAGGACCCTAATCACTGTCGTCTCGCGTCCCGTCTCTCAGAGTGTGGGCTGGACCGACGCGCCTGCTTTGCCCCACGGCCGCCGGTGACGTTGGGCGCGACGACCGGGCTCGGTTGCCGTCGCTGCGGGCATCGGCCGGGAGCGGCCGGGGCGGCGTGCGGACACGTCCCGGGCCCGACGCTGCACCGTGAAGGTTAAGACGCGCCCCGGAAGGCCGCCTGTCACAACGTTGTGGTAATGGTGTAGCAATTTGGTGACGGCATGGGCGGGCCACGGCGGCTCACAAGCACTCGGCGGGAATGCGGTAGCGCAGCAGCAGCCGCGTCCCGCGGCCGGGCTGTCCTTCCAGGTTGAGCCGGGCCCCGATCTCTCGCGCGCGCTCGAACATGCTGAGGATGCCGAGGGACCGCGGCTCCACCAGCTGCGGAGCGGTCACGCCGGGGCCGTCGTCCTCCACGATGAGCTGGAGGACGTCCTGGATGATGTCGACCACGACCTCGATCTGGCTCGCGTCGGCGTGCCGGATGATGTTGGTCAGGGCCTCCTGGAAGATCCGGAATATCGCCGTCGCCTCGTGCTCGGGGAACGCCGGCTTCACGTCCGGCAGCGAGAGGTGGCAGGTGATGCCGACGCGGTTGCGGATCTCGTCCACCTGCCACTCGATGGCTGCCAGCAGTCCGAGATTGTCCAGGACGCCGGGCCGCAGGTCGGAGGAGATCTTTCGCGTGGTCTCGATGGCGGTCTGGGCGATGCCGACCATGGCTTCGGCCCGGCGGCGGGCCCTGGCGTCCGGCACCTGCTTGATCAGCCATTCCAGGTCCATCACCAGGGTGGTCAGGGTCCCGC
>Ga0102944_1000216_pt1 | contig 47885 bp, 39 predicted proteins | sample SalPonD_shore_MG_FD_78172 | JGI IMG/M metagenome (GOLD analysis project Ga0102944, IMG submission 78172) | Salt pond soil microbial communities from South San Francisco under conditions of wetland restoration - Salt Pond MetaG... | ecosystem: Environmental > Aquatic > Marine > Intertidal zone >... | reverse complement strand
GTCCGAGCCGTAAAAATCTGATCCATAAGATGCCTCTGTGGGTTGGAATTGCCGATGAGTGCCATGATGGAAAAAGATAGCTAAATTATGACCTGTCTAGAAGGAATAAATCAGAGAACTCTACCAATAAAACACGTTTATTTTAAAGTTAAATAACCAAAGGTACATCCCATGCAAAAACACACCATGTTTATTGGATTGTTTGTTCTTCTCGGTTTAATGATTCATTCGTATCTCAGTGCCAATGACACCGAAGTCCAGGCATTTGCAAATAATCAAAATATGCTCAAAAGCGAACTACAAAACCTGTATACCGGAGATTTAACCCGTACCTTTGAGCTAATGCATATTCCGGGTTCTTCCAGTTTGGATTATACCGTGAACCTCAATTATGCCAGCGGGATTAAAACCCGACAGAAAGCCTCCTGGGTTGGGCTCGGGTTTGATCTGAGTGCTCCGATGATCACCCGGAGTGTTGTGAAAATTCCCGACGATGAAGACCAACCCTATTCATTGGAAGGAAATCCGGTCTATGGCGAAGGTCGGCTCTTGGGTGGGTCGATCACGACCGACTGGAATTTCCCGGATTACTACTTTTTAAAGATGAATGGCGTCAGTGATCAGTTAATCGTGAACAGTCAATCGAGTGTGCATCTCCGGCGGTGGAAAAACTGGGAAATTACGTTTGAAAACCCTGTTAATGGGATTGACTCTTGGACACTGACAACCGATCAAGGTATTACGTACATGTTCACAAAAAAACTCCGGCAAGTTTCAAGAAGTGAGCGGTATCTCTGGAGTAGTGGTGTAGGCGGGAGGGTAACCGCACAACAACTTGAGGACATTCAATACCAGGAATACACCTACGCGTGGCTGTGCACCAGTATTACCGGGCCGGATTACTCCGATGCGAATGGTAACGGAATCCCGGATGACGGAGATAGTGGAGGCTGGTTCGTTTTTACATACAAGTTTGATAATTCGCACCCCGTGAAGCGCTTGACCTATACCTCTTCGCACGTCATCGTCGATGCTACCACCATCACTCCAAATACTGAGGAAGCTTCGTGGCACTATACCACTACCCAGATTGATCATACCTATTTATCTAGTATTACGTCACCTACCCATAAAATCGTCTTTACAAACTTTAACCGGTATGATGAGCGAGATGACAATAATAATTCGGTGAAAGGGTTGGGACAAATCGAACTGATTCGTCGAACGGACAATGCGTCAATTAAAACTATCGAATTTGGTTATAATTATGATTTATGTAATGGTGCACCTCGATCAACCTTGGGACATGGAAAATTGACATTAACCGACGTTGATGAAAGTTATTATACGTCAGACTATAATAATGAATCTCCACCGTTACATTTTTCGTACAATTATAACCCTGATTATAACGGCTGGAATATGGATTTGTGGGGATATTATCGGAATATTCAATCCGATGTTGCTGATTATATTATGAATTTAGGGCACGGTGATCTCACCGATTGGGATGGATATTTTCACGATTTTGAGATCCATGAATGGGGAGAAGTCAATTTTCCTCCACCTTACTATGAACTTCCCATCGAGGCCACAAATGAAGCGACAGCCTGGTCTCTCACGGATATCACCTACCCTTCAGGAGCAACTGTCCACTACTCATATGGTGTTGACCAATACAGGTATTATCAAAAAGCGGTATTGGAAGGTGATATTTATACTTTTCATATGACCCAAGAATATGGCGGTGGTGGAGGAATTCGAGTGGAGTCCATCAATACATCGAATGGAATGGGTGAAACGACAACTACCATTTATACCTATACTGATGGCATTGCCACCTATAAACCTCTCCAAAGCGTCCAGGCGTTTCGTGATCAGACGGGGATAAGTCCGTATTATCAGAATGAAGTGCACTATGCCCAAGTTACTACCACACAAGGGACTGGAGCAGAGCAGAAAATTACAGAAACCTCATTTTACACGGCGATGGATTATCCGGATGAAGATCCGAATTATTATGGAGCACCAGGAACTTCAATGGCGTGGAAGCGAGGCCAAATTAAAAGTCGTACGATGGAAGATCGTTATCATAATATCCTCAGTTCTGAGGAATTTACGTACACGCTTCATCAAAAAGCGTCTCTCGAGAACGTCCGGGGATTTCGAGGCGATCACTCTACGGGTGATCATTTTACGCTGTATTCGGGGTGGGCAGCACTTTCAGAAAAAGATAAATATGTTCGTGGATCTAATGGCAATGCAACAGCACAGCTGATTACGACCTATGATTATAATAATTCAACCGGAACCGTGAGAACGATTACAGCAACGAGTAACGGTAAGACTAAAGTAACCCATAAAAAATATACTTATGAACAATATCCCACCGCTGTAAACCTGCGCGATTATCGGTCAGTATATGCGACCACAATTTCGAATGGCACAGGAGCAGTGAAAGCCAAGCGGTGGACAATGTGGGGTGCAATAAATGGTGCGTTCCGACCCACGGAGGAGTGGCAATGGATTGGAAATGGGAATCCTAACGATGGAACCGCTCCCGCAGATCCCGGCCCGAGTGAACCCGAAACTCAACGCACCAAATCCTATGATCAGTATAACGTTCTGGGAAACGTGTTACAAGTCACCGACGCCAACGGCGTACCCACAAGTATGAAATATGGACTTAATCCCACCACCCCGATAGCTAAAGCAGAGAATGCACTTAGTGGTGAAACAGACATATTTACTGCCGAGAACGGCTTACGGGATTGGGAACCCAACAAGGGAACCATCACTGCTATTCGGCATCACTCCGGTGATTCCAGTATCTACTGTGATAATCAGTATGGTCCCACGAAGAACTTCTACCAGATAAATGGAGTAAATGCAAATACCGAATATATCGCCGAAGGCTGGGTATATCGGGAAAATGGGGCTGCGCGCATCTCCTTGTCAATTCGTGATGCCAACGATACCCAGATTTTAAATCGATCAAATTCTCTAAGCTCGGGAAGTGGGTGGCAGCACCTGGAACTGCGATTGTCACTGGCAGAAATGACCAATTTGCCCACGGGAGGATATATCCGGTTGTATTGTGGCTTTCCAAACACGGGAAATCATGGGTATGTGGATGATGTGCGATTTTATCCGGCAGACGCCCTGCCGACGCAATATACCTATAATCTTCGCAACCAAGTGACCAGTGCCATTAATCCGGCAAGTACAATGAGCCAGACTAAGTATAGTGCAGTTTTTACACCATTTAGAACTCTCGATAATGACGGAGCCATACGCTCTGTCATATTTGAAAGTGCCAATTTAACGGATTTTGATGAGATTTTACCGAAACTCAAACACAGGATAGTATTCCCAGCAGGGAATTTACTGCGAGGAAGCACCATTTTACCAACGTACTTTCGAGATTATGAAAATTATAAATGGTGGTCCAAAAAAAATGATGCTAATTGGGATATAGTTACATACTTGGGGTTAACCCAGGATAATAATGGAGGGTCATTATTTATGGCGATGCCGGGCTCAGGTGCCTGGAGTGGCGACTATACTCCCGACGATGTGGTCCAGGTCGATGGGGGGGAGCCCTACCAGTTTGTCTTGATGGCTCGGGGGGAAAATCTGACGCTCAGCCCTCTCACTGCGCGTCTGGTCTATGAAACCGCTCAACTTGCCAGGGATTCTTTAGAGATCACGCTGTCTATTTCTGGAGGAACTCATGACTGGCAGCAAGTAGTAACTAATTTTACAATGCCGGAGACTGCCCAGCAATTGAAAGCAATGCGGATCCTAGCCTCGGGGACCGCGGGCAAATTATGGTTGGATGGATTGCAGTGTTATCAGGCCGATCGTGTGGTTCAGCCGATAGTCACGACCATATATACTGATGGATTGGGACTCGTTCACCAGACCCATACACGGGTTGGCAACGAAGACCTGGTTACCCGCACAGATTATGATCAGCTCGAGCGAGTAGTCCAGCAGTGGAATCCATATCAGCGGGATGTGAACCGGCAATATGATGACCAACTCCCCCCATCTGGCACCGGGGTACAGGCCCACCAATATGATGCACTGGATCGGCCGGTGCAAGTAATTCCCCCGGGAGGAACCGCTGCCACCAGCATCCGGACGACCTATGCCGTTGAACAGGATGTGGATGGCCAGTATTATCCCACCCAGCTGATTACCGATGAAAACGGGCACCAGACAAAGACTATTCAAGATATGTTTGACAACAAAATTGCACAGTATGACGGATGGGGCAGTGCGGACGAGGTCCAGACCCGATTCACTTATGATATTCTGGACCATTTGACCGCCGTGGAGAACCCGGAGGGCCAAAACACCACCTTTACCTATACTCCGGCTGGACATCTGGTGGAAACAACTACGCCCGACCAGGGAACCACCAAATACTGGTATGATCCACAGGGTAACCTGATCTTCCAGCAGGATGCCAACCGGGCGGGTGACGACACCTACGGCTGGACCTACAAGACCTATGATGCCCATAACCGGATCCTCGAAAGCGGACTGGCGGCGATCAGTCCAACCACTGATCCAGCGGGAGTTAGTAGTTTTTCGATCATCCGGAAGCAACAGTTCTATTACGATCAAAATGTGTCTGCCCATAGCCGGGGATTACTCGCGGTAGCCGAGAATACTGAAAGTCATCAGGCGACCCAATGGGATTATGATCAATGGGGGCATTCAGTGGGTCAGTTAGCTACCTTTCAAAGCAGGGTTCAGACTGCCGGTGGAGAGGTGAATAACATCACCGGAGAAACTTACTCCCTCACCGTGAACTATAGCCGGAGCGGGCAGCTCCATACTCTGGAGTATCCTTCTGGGCTGACGGTCGCACAACGCTATAACAATCGGGGAATGCTGGCGAGTATTCCCGGCTATCTGGACGGAGGCAGTAGTGGGCAAGGAATAGCATATACTCCTGCGGGAAAGATCGCCCATTTATATTACAATTCAGGTGTAACACAAAATTTTGAGTATACAACACGCCAGTGGATGAGTTTTAATACATTGGTAAATTATGATTTTTTTGATGAATACAACATAGTCTATAATTATGACAACACTGGAAATTTAGTGTCAGAGAGAAGGGTGTCCGGGCTGGTACCCGAAGCAGACTATCACTATGACGCCCTGAACCGGCTGGATAGTATCCATTACAATACACAGTATGCGCCGGTACAAAACATCGCCTATACTTATGATGCCAACGGCAACAGGATCACCCGAACGATCGACGGTCAAACGGACACGTATCATTACCCGTCCGGGCTGCCTTACAATCAGCTCCAGGGGGTGAACAACAACACGGACTATGATTACGATGCGGTGGGTAATCTGAGCGTGGATCGGGCCAAGGCGCAACTCTACCGCTATGACTGGAAGGAGCGCTTGGCAGATGTCTGGCAACTGACATACAGCGACACACATCCTGCTGCTGAACCAGGGACATTTGATTTGGACAATGGATTTTTTCACTATCAGGGGGCGAATAATACCGGTGGAAAATATGCCTTGAAAACAATTCCCACCCTACCAGTCCCAGCAGAACACATGGAAGCAGTGAATGTATCTTTTGATTTTCAGCGGGTGAGTCATATCGATATGGATCGGTTCTATTTTATCCTGGAAGACACCCTGACCGGGAATTTTGTACGTTTACAATATTATTCTCGCCAACAAGATCTAAAATTCGAACAACGCGGGGCCGGTTCCGTCACGAGTATTTACGAAGATTTAAATTACAGTTTACCTTTGGATACATGGAAAAAGATTCGCTTCCAATTCGTGGGGGATATAGAACCCTTGATTTTCGTGTATATCAACGGGATCCAACAGGCGGTGGCTATGCTACAGCCCGGGATTACCCACTTTAACAGGATACGGCTTATCTGTACAGAAGCCGATTATGGACTGGATAATATCGCGATCACCACGACCTATCCGGGGTATGGGGATTACCAGGAGTCGTTCCAAGGGACGATGCAACCAGGCTCTTTCGGCACGTACCAGTATAACACCCGGGATCAGCGGGTCCAGAAAGCGACTGGTGAGGGTACTGACCGGTATGTGTATTTTAACAACCAGGTGTTAGCGGAATATCGTGACAATGCCTTGCGTTATAATTATCTTTACGCCAATGGGCAACGGATTGCCCGCGTGAACAACTCCGGAGCACCTCAATACTTCCACAACGATTATCTGGGGAGTGCCCGCCGGCTGACGGATACCAGCTGGAACCTTCTCTGGTCACGGGATTATTATCCCTTCGGGGGTTTGCGGTACGCCAGTGGCAGTGGGAATCCATACCAGTTTACCGGCAAGGAACGAGATAAGGAGACGGAACTAGATTATTCGTGGCATCGGTATTATAATCCTACCTTGGGGCGGTTTACACAGGTAGATGAAAAATGGGAGAAATATCCTAGCCTGACACCGTATCAGTATACGGCGAATAATCCGTTGAAATTCATCGATCCCAATGGGGAGGAAATATTAGATATAAATGGTAAACATTTAACAGAGGCCCAGAAGATTAGTTTGAGTTTACAAATGGGCTATAATATTCAAGAAACAGGGAGTTTTACTCCATTGCTAACATCGGATTTAAAACCGGATCCCGATTTTGGCCTAGGTAATTCAAATGGAATGTCTGTTGATACATACAAAAAGGAATTTGACAAAGTTACAGTTCGTATTAATACACGAATTGGTAATTTATACAAAAATAATAAAACTTTAATGGGTAATAAAATTGCTGATTCTGCTTTTGGAATATATTCAACAACAACTTTTAATGGGATTGATCTGTTTAGTTCAAAAAAAGGAATTAAAACAAAAGCAATTTTTGTGATTTATGGCGAAGGAATGCCTAGAACTGGATTTGATAGATCTGGTAAGAAATTAATAAGATCACCTGTATCTTTTCTATCGATTCAAGGTCCCTCACCTAAAGAAATTAAGCAATTTATAAAAGAATATGGTTGGGATATACAACAAACATCTGAAAACGACTGGAAAATAAATCCAATAAAATAAAGATTAATTTTCTGGTTCTTATGAAAAAGAGTTGATCTAAAATGTCCCTGCACTTCGATACGGAAAGGCACCAACCCCGGGGGTATATTGTGATGAATACCCCATTCATCATACCACAGGCGGTTGATGCCATGTCTCCTATAAATATACGATCCTTATTTCCATTTGCACGGGTAAAAATGACAAACATCACGGCTGATCCCACCGGGCAGGTGACGCACGTCGATCTGGTGCCGGATCAGCGGTATACGCCCTGCTGTGGGCAGTTTCGAGCGCCCTTTCCGTGTCTCCATTCCTGGCACACCCGGGCCATTCGGGATCTCCCGATGGCGGGCTCGCAGGTCGTACTCTTGCTCCGCTATCGAAAGGGATACTGTCCTACCTGTGGCATTACCGTCGAATATCATTCGTTTGTCCACCCGTATGCCCGGATCACCACCCGGTTTGCCCGATATATCGGCGGGCTGTGTCAGCTGATGCCGCTGACCCAGGTTGCGGCGCAAGTCCACCTGAGTTGGGATCAAGTGGTCCGCATTGATCGCCTCCAGCTGGCCCAGCGCTTTGGAGAGTATACCCCCACCAACCTCCGGCTGCTCTGTTTGGATGAAATCAGTTTGAAAAAGCACCAGCACTACCTCACCCTGTTCGCGAATTATGAAACGGGGGAAGTCATTGGAGCCGTGCGGAACCGGACGGCACAAGCCGTGATCGAGCAACTGACCGCGTGGCCGTCCGACGTCCGGGCCGGCATTGACGCCGTGGCAATAGATATGTGGGATCCCTATATCAAAGCCTTGCGCGCCGTCTGCCCCCAAGCCAAGATTGTCTTTGATCCTTTTCATGTCATTCAGGCGTTTGGCAAAGTCATCGACAAGATTCGCCGGGAGGAATTTCAGCGGGCGTCCGCCACCATGAAACCCGTGCTGAAGGGCAGTCGGTACCTACTGCTGAAAAATGCCGAACACCTGACGGCGAAGGAACGGCCCCGACTCAAGGAGGTGTTACAACGCAATGAACTCCTGGCGTCGGTGTACCTGCTGAAAGACTATCTTAAACGGCTCTGGCAGTATAAATCGTCGGCGTGGGCGAAGAAATTTCTCCAGTATTGGTGTGATCTCGCCGTGGAAACAGGATCGCGGTATCTCCGGACCTTCGTTAAGACCCTCCGGAAATATGCGTATGGCATTCTCAACCATTGTCGCTTTCCGATTCATACGTCCAAACTGGAAGGCATTAATAATAAAATCAAAGTCTTAAAACGCCAAGCCTATGGCTTTCACGATGTGGAATATTTTACTTGGAAAATTATGCAATGTACTGCCAACTAAAACTCAGAAGAACCAATTTTCTTTATTAGATGTTAAGGAATTTAAAATTGAAGATAAATAATTATTATATTATTATAATAATATTAATAAGTGCAAATACATTTGCTATGCAAATTCCCGCTGATACTTCAAAGAATACTTGGTATGGACAGGGATCTCATTTTAGGAAACATATTGAATTCGAAAAAAAGATTAATAATTATAAGCAAGACTTAAAGACCAATCCAAAGGATTGTATTACATTAAGTAACATAGGTTATTTATTTTTAGAAAATTTTCAACCAGATTCCGCGATTATCTATTATAAACAATACAAATCAGTTTGTAATGATTCATTTTATGCAAATCTTTATCTTGGATGGGCATTTTTCGAATTAGATAGTGTTAAAACTGCCTTTCAATATTTTGAAAGAGTGAAAAATATTGATAGAGATGAGGGTATCGAAGCAGTTTTGGAGTACTTAGATAGACGCTATAATTATAATCTTGATAATGTTCCACTAAACGTATTATTGTTAACATATAAATTTTATCCCAAAAATTATGCTATTACTGCTGCATTGGCAAGCCGCTACAAAGAACAGCACAAATGGACTAAATATCTGTATTATTGGTTTAAGAAAAAATATTTACAGATTTTTACTAAGTAACATATTTGTATTAAGGCCCATGGGGAAAAGCATACTAAAAAAGTGGTTAATTACTGTCTTGGTGCGGATTAATAAGTACGCACATCCTTCAAAATTCACCTAAGTACGCTCGGTAAAAAAACTAATCTCTCTGGTATCTTTCGAAACCATACCTCCGTCTATGCGGAGTATCTTCGCAAGTCCAGCAACACACGCTCCAACACTTTTATAGGTAGTGTCAAGAGAAGTTCGCAATTTCGTTTATATCTACCATCATTGCCTCCTATGCTGCTTTGGGTATCGTCTCCGCTTGTTTCTCAATTTTGGTGCGACTGATATAGCCCCGGTCCGTACTCCAGTCCTCCGTGTATTCGATCAGGTAACAGGTCATTAATCGTACGTAAGAGGCCATGCTCGGAAACGGGGATGCCACGCGGGACCGGCGGCGGATCTCCCGGTTCAATCGTTCCAGGACATTGGTGGAACTGACTTTCCGCGCATCGAAATGTTCAAAGGCATAAAATTGCAGGCTGTCTTCCAGCCCCTCCTCCAAGAGCTGCATCGCCTCCGGGCAGGCGTCGGTATACTCCGCCATCAGGGTTTCAGCATAGCGGCGCGCGGTGTCCATATCGGGTTGATGCCAGATTTGCTTCAGCCGCTGCGCCACGATCTTTTTGTGCTTGGGGCCCACTTTGGCCAGGATATTCTTCATAAAATGCACCTTGCACCGTTGCCAGCTACAGCCTAAAAATTCCTCCTGGACGGCTTGCTGTAATCCGGGATGGGCATCGGACACACACAACCAGACGCGCTGCAGTCCCCGGGCTTTGAGGTCCCGAAAGAGCGCGCGATAGGTTTCGGTGGATTCCTGATACATCGGTTCGACCGCCAGCACTTCGCGGGTGCCCTCCCGCGTGATCCCCTTGACCACGAGCACCGCCAGGTTTTGGACCCGGTGATTCCGCCGGATTTTTTCATACAATGCATCAATCCACAGGACCGGATATTCGGCGTCCAGGGGGCGCGTACGGAAGGCTTCTACTTGTTCGTCAAGTTCCTGACTGATGGCCGACACCTGCCCCGCCGAGATATTCTCAATCCCTAACCGCCGCGCCAGGCGTTCAATCTTGCGGGTGGAGACCCCATTCACGAACGCTTCCTGCACCACTTCCATCAAGGCGTGCTCGGAGCGTTTCTTGGCGGTCACAAAGAACGGAATATAGCCGCCCTTGCGGAGTTTCGGGACCAAGAGATACATGGTGCCCAGCCGCGTATCAAACCGGCGCACCCGTGTCCCGGAAAAGTAGGTCGTGCGTTCGGTCGAATGTTTCCCCTTGGGTGCCCCCACCTTTTGGCTGGCCTCCAGCTGCATCATCTGATCGGTGATCCATTCCAGCATCGCTTGCAACGGATCGGGTTCGCCCAAAAATTGTAATAGTAATTCCTCATACGCTCCGGTATCTTTGTCTGGAGCCATCGGTGTCCTCCGTGGTTTTTGTTGATGTTGTCATCACAAATTTGGAGGCATCGATGGCTTCTTTCTACTTATTTATTTCGAAATTGCGAACATGAATTTACACAACCCTTTTATACAGTGATTCAGAGTGGTGGTTGATATGTAGTACAATAGTGTAGTACAAAAAGCAGTTGCTTGTGAGACATAGGGTAGATTTGTCTCTTCTACGAATCATATTGATGGCATTGAAGCCTTCTGGAGTCTGGCGAAAACTTGGATGGCAAAATTATGGGGGTTGGTTGTAGAAAACCATTACCTTAGGTGGTTGTCATAGGCACAGGGCTTTGCAATTTCTCAGAAGAATGTTGAATTTAAAATATGCGAAAATATCGCAGACTCACGCATACGATCTATCACTATAATTAACATATTGTATGTGCAACAAAATATCATTATCGCGTGTAGATTGGGGCTTTACAGGAGTATGAAATCGCCGATATCAAGGAACTTAACCCTTGGAAGCAGGTGCAAATTATGGAATTGAGCGTGCGGATCTTGTTCAGTCCGCCCAAGAGCAGCGTTTCCGATTACATGGGATTCCTCAAAGGGAAATTACCGATTCGGCTCTTCCGTACGTACATATCCCGGACTCAATAAATGACTATATTGGGATAATCATTTTCGGGTATGCGGCTATTTTGTAAGTATCGTGGTATTGGATGAAGATCTGATCCTACAGTATTTGAAACACCAGGAACAAGAAGAGCGTCATCGGGAACAATAAGGCGAGAACTAGGATCTCTTTGAGGGGGCGGATAAAATCTATCACCTTTAGTGGTAGTTTACGACTAATAATAAGTGAGAATCTGTATGTTTAAGGTACTAACAATTATTTAAGGGTCTTGTAGAATCAAATGCCGAAATTTTTCATTAAAATGTGAATGATTTTCTCAACCTGGTCTTCGAATTCCGTGTTTCTTTCATTGTACCGAAATTCCATTTCTTTCAAATAATAAATCCAGTTTTTTTCCCGGATTCCTTTATAGGTATGCCTCATCGTTTTGGACAATCCCCAAAAGCCTTCAATCCCATTGACATGGATGGTGGGGTGCTGCGGATCAACATACTCGGCCTGCCCATGCGCGACCACCCGGTGAATATAGCCCAATCCGGCTAACCCGGCGTCACTGCGGTACTCATCCGAGTAGATGACACTCCCCGCTTCGGCGATCTCCTTAATAATGGGTTCCAGCGTCTTGGCCTCAAAGTCATCAATTAATTCAAGATAAATTTTCCCATTGCGTTTGTAAATACCAAAGACGGGTTGCTTGCGCGCCTTGGCCCCGCGCCCTCGCTTGTTTTTACCTTGCATCCGGAGTTTCTGTTTGATGCATTTCCGCAGGGTCTTCCACTGGCCTCCATACAGTGATTCGTCCACTTCATACCGCCCCCGGGCTTGGTGCCAGGTCGCTTCAGAGAACGCCCACAGCGCTTCCCGGATGGTCTGATAGCACGTGAGGACGGGATGATGCGTCCGCAGGTGGAGGAGGCGATGGGCTTTATGCGCCGACAGGTTGAGGACAAAACACCACACCACTTCATACCAAAATGCCAAGGGATATTGGGTGCCATGCAGGAAGGTCTGGCCAGTCAGGGAGAAGCGTTTCCAGCACTGGCGACAGCGCCACCGCGTTTTGGATACCGTCGGATCGTCGAGTCGCACGCGATCCGAATGACACCAATCACAGTGGACAGCGGTCCCGTATTTTGCTCCCAGAAATATCGCCTTGAATCTCTGGGGTGATATATCGCTGGAAAATGCCGGTCTGTAGTGCATAATGCAGTTTAGACTTCGGCATTAGATCTTACAAGACCCATAAATATTGATGATCAAACTAATAGCTCTTCAAATAAATGCTATGAATTTGTTTTGAATATCCAATATGAAAAATTTGATTCGATAGTATTTTCGGAACTCTGGTCGCTTATTCCGATCCTTGGAAAAATCAGTTTAGATAGAGCAGGCTGCTTGTAAACTGGAAACTTTAGGTATTTTTAAAATTATTACCCTTAATTTTCATTAATTTAACAGGAGGAAGTTATGTCAGAACAATCATTCCTAAATTCAATATTTGATTTAGCAGCAAGGGTGAAGGGAACGAGCTTAACATCTAATGAACAAACACTCATTAGAGAAAATTTTAACAAAAGCACAGGTAGTGCTTACGAACGAGCTTCTGAAGCAATCGAGGACAGTGCCAGCGGGCGTCAGTGAGCGTCCACAATTTCCGGGCGTAGCCACACTGGGGACAGCGGGTGCGATCTCCGAAATAGGCTGCACGCCAGATCCGGTGAATTTGCGTGCGCGTCATATTGGCTGTAAAGACCTGTTTCATATAGGATTATATACATATTTATAACTCCATGAAACCTAAAATGCCCTAATTATTATGGATACATTAAAAGTAGAAATTCAGAAAAAAGTAATTCAGTTTATTTCTGAAAATGGGTTATGGGAGATTATGGTATATCTATCTCTCATAATCCTCCTGCTCTTGGGAATAGGAACTTGCATTGGTTGGCTCTTAAAAGAACTGAAAGCTCAGGCAGAAATAAAAAAGAATATAACTGAAAGTCAAAAAAATGCGATAGAGACAGCGGGAAAAAGATTAGACCTGTTGGAAAGAACTTATGAATATCGTGATGACTATGAAAATTCAACTCAAGTATTATCTTTGAATTTGCGGGAAGTTTTTGCGAGTATGCGGGAAAGAGATCCGACAGGCTTAGATAATAATAGAGAAGAAGCAGTAAATGTGTTTTATAATGAATTTATTGTCAATTTCAATAAATATTTCGAAGTAATGGAGTCGATATTATTAAATTATGAGAAAGAAGAATTTGTTAGGGATCAAGTTGCTTCTTTCTTAAACACAACTATTGAGTTCCTTACAACTGTTAATTTAGATTTCATATTAGAATTAACTGAAAGAGAACCTGCACTGCTTAATAAATCAACTCTAAATCATATCTGCAGAGTATAACAAGTATTCTTGCCAAGATTTGCAGTTAAAAACCGTCTACAACTCTATCGATTGACAAGAAAACTTGAAGAATTCTACAGTTAAAGGCACTTAACCTCCGTTGCACCGGACGCCAAAGATTGTGGTATTCATACCATATTTCGTATTTAGCATGAAATAAATTAATAGAGTTCTCTGATTAATTCCTGATTTCCGTCCTGGAGCCTCTCTGTGGCTCTATTTTGCCGTCGTATTATCAAAAAACGCCCGGGTGACGTAACTTTTTCCGCCCCATTCGGCGGTTTTCAGCCCAATGAGGCGCACCTCACCCCCGGCTTAGGCCGAGTTCAGTGCCAGCAGCGTCTGCGCCCGCTTGAGATTGAAGGCGAGACTCATGACTACCACCTGTGCAGTGTTCCGCGCCAGGGTGGTATACCGGGTCTTCAAATATCCATAATCTTTCACCCACGTGGCAAAGATCCGCTCGACGCGGTTCCGAATCGGGGTTTTTTTCTTGTTTAATTGTTGTTGGGTCGCACTCAACGGGCGATTCCGGTACGCCTTATCCAGGATCCCACAATACACCCCGTCGGCGCGGAGTTGGCGCTTGCGGGCGGCTTTGGCATACGCTTTATCGGCGAACACGCTCTGTTCGTGGCCGGTCAGTAACTGGTCAAATTCCGTGGAATCGTGGACATTCGCCGGCGTCACCGTCACGGTTTTGATCAGATCGGAGCCCAGATCCACGCCGATATGGGCTTTATAGCCAAAGGTCGTTTGCCCCCGTTTGGTCACAAAGGTCGCATCCGGATCCTGACTGGGGCGCGTTTCGCCGGTCTGGCGGTCCGTGCGCGGGGGCCGGGCGGCCGCGGGTTTGATGGTGGCATCAATGAGCGTCCCTTGCTCGACGATCAACTGGTGTTCGGCCAACTGGGCGAGCACCGCGTGAAAAACCTCGGCCAACACGCCGGTCTCTTCCAGCCGGTTGCGGAAGCGCCAAAAGGTCGTCTCATCGGGGACGGGCTCGTCCAGCGAGAGGCCCAAAAAGCGCTGAAAGGAGAGGCGGTCATTCAGCGCGCGCTCCAGGCCGGGATCACTCAGATTGTACCACGCCTGGAGGAGCAAGCCCTTGAAGAGCTGGATGAGGTCCCGGGTGGGACGCCCCCGCTTGGTGTCCCCATACGCGGTCTGCAAATGCGCCCGAATGGGACCCCAGTCGATCAGGGTGTTGATGTCATCTAAATAGGTGTTGATGGGAGTCCGGGCCGTAAAAATCTGATCCATAAGATGCCTCTGTGGGTTGGAATTGCCGATGAGTGCCATGATGGAAAAAGATAGCTAAATTCAATCTGATCTAGAAGGAATAAATCAGAGAACTCTAATAGTATCAAATAAACCTTGACAAAAATGATTTTATCAGGGTATATACAATTATAAGTAAATAATTTATATGTTGTATTTGAATTAAGAATACTGGTTTGATTGTTGTTTTTCTAATTGGTTGAACTCAGATTGCACTTCTGATATTCTTGTCCCGAACGAAGTTTTTCTATGGGTGCTAGCACGAGATTGAGATATAAAGAAGAAAATATGTTCGATCCTTTGTATTGCACGTTAATGTGTTGTATACGTTCTATGCATTAACAAATGCGGTGTTTGGAGGCGTTGAAACCTTCATGCCTTTGATGGAATATTTTGGCTCAGGACTACGAATATCTATAAGTGTTATTCTTCGAAACTAAAATAAAATAATAGAAGGAGTACACTATGAGTGACCAAGAGAATAATGTGAGTGATCAGGGAACTACTGCAAGTAACCAGGGAAATACCCCGAATAATGGGAATGATACGAGTATTAGTCCAAAAAGAGGAGACCGATTATTCTGGGCAGGTCTGATAGTCGGACTCTTTGTCTTACTTCTTGGAATCGCTATACGCCAGTGGTTTCTGGTCGGAATCAGCGAATACAGACTCATTTTATGTGCTGGAATTGGGATATTATTTGGAGCGTTCGGTTCTACGGCGACTATCAAAAAAAAGGGGGTAGCTATCACTGGGGTTGCCGCTACCACGCTTGTAATTCTCTATTTTTTAACAAAAATTATAGATACTCCACCAACCTTTGGATCAATAACCGGTGATATCAAGGGAGCACAAATAGAAATCAGGGGAGATAATCCATATCTTGGTGGTATGCGAGGGCATAGTTATGATTTTGTAATAAATCAGAGTGATCTCAAGAGACCAGTATTTGATGTGTATATTTACTTTCTGCCTGACGATCAGGGAAAAGGTGAAGAAGAAATACCTTTTGAGGGTATTGATAAAAAATACATTAAATCGTACTTAGGCTCTGACCAACGGATAGAATGGCGATTTGTGCGAAATCCGGGAGTACTGGTAGAAATTGTTTCAAAAGATACAATAGCGCGCTTGGGGCTATCGCTTGGTGATCTAAGTTCTAATACAAATTCTAAGGTAGTAAATATTGGTCGAAATTCAATTTTATTCTCGAGTGCGTATGCTCAGGATCCTCCTCGAGATGTAAATTTCGATGTACTATTGAATGATTTAAGATCCGGCTCTCCTGCTGTTCGCCAGGAAGCTCGGAAAAATTTAGCAGATGTGGGTGTGTCAGCCATTCATCCTATGATGACAGGGTGGGAAGAAAATCCGGACATATATCGTATCCAGCTTGGAGTATTAGCCTCCTTGACACAAATTTTGCGTGATGATAAAAATTTAGCTTCGCAGGTTGCAGAGCAAATAACAACAGAAGAGTTCCAACTCATTATGAATTCGCTCTCAAGTTCAGATCGTACCGTTCGAATATATGCAGGAGAGTTCTTGTACTATCTGGGTGATCCACGAACCGTCGATCCCGCTTTGCAAATTGCAAGACATCCTCAGGCAAGTGAAGAAGTGAAATATTTGTCCTTATTAGCGGTCAAAGGTGCGTATCCACAACTCTCCGAAGAGAGACAAGCAGCCGTAGATCAGCGTTTACAATCTCTGCATAATGAGGTCGGCGATAAAAATCGTAAACTCATTGAAGCAATTGGGAAGTGAAACAATAATAGTTAAAGAATTGGTCGTCTGAGAATCGTTCTGAAAACAGTTTGAGTGATTTGGTTGTTGTGGAGGAAGTTTCGTACGACAACGCCCGTCATACCAGAAAACACTAATCAGAAGATGAGATTACGGAGATATTCAACGTTGTCATTTAAACAATTTAAGGAGAGCAATTAAAGTGTTTAGTAATCAACAAGAACAGATGCAGAATACCTTGATCCCCATCATTATAGACGATGTAAAAGAGTCTCCGGATTTCCAAATGACACGTTGTAGTTATTTTACCGTTGAATGTGATGTCCCGACTGCGATTGAAGTATCTGTTCAGCGAATATTTCCGGTTCTTCTGCTGGGAATGTCGGCCGTTATTATTGGGCCATTAGATGGGCAGGAACAATTTAGTTCGTTATATTCATTAACCAGATTGTTTGAGGACATTGAATCTCAGTCTGATTGTTATATTGATATGAATGATTTATGGTTACCCAATTATCTATTGCCATCTAATGCTGGGCGTGGAAATGTGTGTCGTATCCCAGCGGATCTATTCACAGAAGCACTAAATTTTCGTAAGGGTAAAATGGATCAGGATAGATTTGAAGGATATTGCCGCGAATATGGCGTTATCAAAGTGTCGAGTGAAGAATCTTCCGCATTTAAAGATTGGTCAGTAACCCAGATTGAGGATGCAAAAAAAATATACAACGAACGTGAGCCTAACCGAAATTTAGAATATTCTGAAAATAACTAGTTCATTTAAGAGAAGAGGGCAAAGATGAGCAAACTAACTGTAACCCTTATAGATGTTGGCTGGGGAGACTCAATTTTGCTAGAGTCTATTGATAGTAACAATACATCCCATTTTGGTTTGATCGATTCAAATGATACAACGTATGAACGCTCCTCTTTTATTTACTTGAAAAAATATTTCGATAGAAAGAGTTTACTGTATTCTGGAAATAACCACATATTCGATTTTATAATGTTAAGTCATGCGCATTCAGATCATGGACAAGGATTAAAAGGGGTTTTAAAGGAATTTGGGACTAAGAATTTTTGGTATCCGAAATCTTTATCATGGAGCAGTATGGTTTATCTTATCAATTACGCCAATCGATATCAAAAATTTGTCGATGTTCACCAATCTGTAGATGATACCAAAATCCTTCCAAATTTTGGTAAGGTCATAATGAAGGTACTTTGGCCCCGATATGGAGATAGTATCGATACCAAGAATGAAAACAATAATTCCATTGTATTAACTCTCCAATTAGATGAGGTAGTATTCATTCTTACCGTTGATGCCGAAGCGGAAGTCTGGCAACAGATAAGCTCACTGATCCCACCCAATACAAAATTGTTCAAAGTCCCACATCACGGTTCCGTGAATGGGACATTTGACAATAATAATACGCCATGGTTAGATCAGTGTCCCTCCGATACTGTTTTCCCGATTAGTAGCCACATCAAACCATTTAAACACCCACATCAAAAAGTAATCGATGAACTGGATAGTAGGAATAAAAAATATTTTCGAACTGATCAACAGTATCACCTCACATTTGAAACAGATGGAACGAGCATAAACACTAAGTATTCGCATTATTAGTTTGCAAAGTTAAGATTACAATAAAGCCTATATAAATTCACTTTATTTAATCAAAGAATTCCCCGAGGTCTTTGCCTCGGGGTATTTCATTTTTGAAATAACTAATTCAACTGTCTTTCTGTTATTTTATGCAATTAGTTTAGTATATTATTTAAATCTTATTACATATCTCACACCTAATGTGAACGAATAGCAACATAAGGAGATTTCATGTACCTAAGGGAATTTCATATTAAAAATTTCAGGAATATTAAAGACCTTACCATTCATTTTAACAATGGCGTTAACATCATAATTGGTGAAAATAATTCTGGAAAAACTACAATATTTGATGCGCTGAGAATTTGTCTTGGATACGGAGACAGGTATCGTGATATCTATGTAAATAAATCTGATTTTCATATTGATAGCAGTGATCCGGGACTTTCCCTTCCTCAAGTCGAGTTTGACTTGATATTCGAAATCGAGAAAGACATAGAAACAGGATGGTTTAGGGACTTACTCGTCCAGAAAAATGATGGAACACAGGAATTACAGGTTCATCATAGATATTACTACGAAACAGTAAATGAGAAAGAAAAATTCAGATATAAAATTTGGGGAGGGGAAAACGAGGGACAGCAGATTGAACCGGACATATTAGACTTGTTAAAGCATGTGTATTTGGGAGCGTTGCGAGATGCTGTTCAGGAATTAAAACCTCTGAGAGGTAATAAACTTGGTGAATTGTATTCGAATTTAAAATATGATAAGCAGGGTAACGCGATCACAGATGAAAAACGGGAGGAAATGGCAGGAAGAATTAAAACGGCGCTTCATAACGATACGGATTGGACGGATTTAATTGACATGGGACTGGACAAAGTTAATGAGCATTTGAACGAAACATCAATCAAGGGCAAAGAGCAAAAAGTAGGGATAGATTTTCTCCCCTTTGAGTTCAGGAGATTAGTTGATTATCTCAGAATGCAGATACCCATTTTTGAAGAGACTACACTTCAAAATAATGGCTCTGTACAACAATACTTTGATCTGTTCCAGAATGGATTAGGTTATAATAATTTAATCTATACTGCTACGGTATTAGGTGATTTAAAAGTTATTAAGGAAGTTGACCCGGAGACTTATATTGCCCTAATCATCGAAGAACCCGAAGCACATCTCCATCCGCAACTCCAGAACATATTCTTTAATTACATGAGTGAATTAAATAATGAGGGGTTTCAAGTTTTTATTTCTTCACATTCCCCAACCTTAACAGCAACCGCTGATTTGGATTCGTTGATCATTCTTCAAAATCAAAGCGACTCTGTAAATGCATTTACTTTGCGGGATTCCAATCTTGAGGAGTCCAACAAAAAATACTTATCAAAATTTTTAGATGTGACAAAGTCTCAATTATTTTTTGCGAATGGTGTTATTCTTGTTGAAGGGATTTCAGAAGCATTGCTCCTACAATTGTTTTCCGAAATCCTGGATAAGAATGGAAAATACAACCTGGAAAAAAACGGAATAGAGATTGTTAATGTCAACGGTGTGGCATTTGAGCATTTTGCCAAACTCTTTAATTCTGACGATGCGACAAAAAGATTGAATTGTAAATGTTCTATTTTAACAGATAATGATAAACACAAATACGATGGAGAAATCAGTTCGAGAGCGCAAAAAGCAATGACCTATAAAGGTGAAAATCTTGAGGTTTTACTCGCAGAAAATACCTTTGAGTATGAATTAGTTATCGCGAACAAAGATATATTATTTGAAACCTTCTCAAGAATACACCCAACAGCAGCAGGAAGAATTGACCAAAGAGAGTCAATTGAGGAGTTTGGTAAAAATTTTGTAGAAAAAGTCGAGTCAGATCGAGCCAAGTCTGAGTTATCACATACCTTGGCAATAAGATTAGAGAATGAGCCAGAAACAAAAGAAAATTTTGAAGTGCCGGTATACATCCAACAAGCAATTAAGTGGTGTCTCGAATGAATCCTTTCGAAAGCTTATCGGATAAACAAAAAGAAATTGTATTTGAAAAAGAGGGGAAATTTGTTGTCAGGGCGTGTCCAGGCAGCGGAAAAACATATTCCGTTGCTGCCCGTTTTGCGCGATTATTAAAAGATTGGAAATTTAGCCATCAGGGTATTGCGGTCATTTCATTCACAAATGTAGCCTGGCAGGAAATTGAAAGTTATCTGCATAATATCTTCAACATTCATACACCTATTCAACATCCTCATTTTCTTGGGACGATAGACAGTTTCATAAACAACCATATTTTCTTGCCGTTTGGGCACTTGATGTTAGGTTGTGACAGAAGACCTATACTTGTTGGTGAACCTCATGGCGTTTGGTCAGGGAGATATTTCTCAGATTCATTTTTTGATAAAATTAGTTTTGATTTGAATGGGGGAATAATAGCACAAAATCCTCGTGAGATGCCAAGAAATTGGCAGAGTAATTCATATATCATTGGTGCAAAGAACAGATTATTAAAAGCTGGATATGCAAATCAGTCTGATGCTAATTATTTTTCAAAGAAAATACTTGAGGAATTTGCAGGTATTTCAAAATCTTTGGCACTTAAATTTCCATTTTTAATCGTTGACGAAGCACAAGATACATCCGAAATACAGATGAACATAATTGATCATTTAATTTCATTGGGATTATCTGAGGTAATGCTAGTTGGTGATTATGATCAAGCGATATTCGAGTGGAATGAAGCAAAACCGGAATTATTGAAATCAAAATATGAGGAATGGAAAGATAATTCACTTGTCCTGAATGATAACTGGAGAAGTTCCCAGTTAATATGCGATTTTACTTTTCCACTTTCTTCTCTTGAGGAAGCTTCGAAAGCAGTTAATGATGAGGTGAGTCATTTTACCACAATGCCAAAAATTGTTGTAAATGAAAATATAGAAGAAACCATCAACAAATTTTTAGAAGATTGTAGAGCAAATGGTGTTGAGATATCAAGAGATAAAGTTGCAGTCCTGTGCAGAAGTCAATCATTCTTAAATGAAATTGTCGGAAGCCAAAATATTGACTATAGAAACCAACCTTGGGAGGTTGGAAAAAATTATGCTAAACAGTTTGCTCTGGGTAAATATCTTATCGACAACTATAACATTAATGACGGGTATAAGCTTATTGAGAAGGCTGTATATAAAGCAAAATTCAATAAAAATTATTGTAGTCGTGAAAATATTAAAAATCTGATTGAAAAATACGGAATTATAAATTTTCGTAGCGATATCTACAGATTAGTTCAAGTACTTCCTGATACAGATGATAAAAATCTTAATTGGTGGATTGAACATACAAATACAAATTTTGAAAGCAGAAATATACCAATTGAATTAGAAGTAAATCAAAAAAAGGGCAATGTCTCCTTTGATGATCTCTTTAAAACAGCAAAGGAGACCCCGAGCGATTTGAACTATAGAGTTGGTACCGTCCATTCCGTAAAGGGAGAAACCCTTGACGCTGTACTATTATTTCTGAAGAAAAGAGGGGTTGGTAAATACTACAAAACCTTTTTAAGGGAAGGAGCTTCCACCAATGATAATGAGGAATTGAGGATAGTATATGTCGCCATCACACGACCACGAAAAATTCTTACAATGGCAGTACCTGATAAACAGAATTTAGAGGCTTGGTCAAAAAAGTTATTTGAATAAATAATATTCAGCAGGATATAAGTCTCTAATTATTTATTGATTTCTCATATAAAACTTACGAAACTACAAAGGATTTATTAGAAGTACGCGTTTTATATCTTTACCAAGATTTACCGTTTGTTTTAAATAGAAAGATGTGGAGTTTTGAAATATTGAAGTCAAAATATTTTAATCTGCATCAGATATACATTAAGTAATGACTTTTCAACTAAACTTCGTTTAGTGTATCAAAAAATTGAAGTTGTAAAACTAATATGGCTCATACCCTAAAGCGGGAGTTTTGCATGAAAAATTTTATAATCAAGGTTTTAAGTATCTTTGTTATTTCGGTGATGGTTATTGGTTGTGGGAGTAAAAAAGAAAGTAATACTATTAAAATTGGTGCGATTTTGCCGCTAACAGGAGATGGGGCACAGATCGGTGCTTTAAGTAATGATGCTATAAATTTGGCGATCAATGGTTATAATAATAAGAAGAATTTACATAACCCTAAAATTATTGCTATAATCGAAGATGACAAGTTGGATCCAAAAATAAGTGTCTCAGCGTTTCAAAAATTGCATGATGTTAATGATGTTAAAATTGTTATAGGGCCTATTTCAAGCGGAGCTACCCTTGCAGTTGCCCCCCTTGCCAATAAAAATAAAGTAACAATAATTTCAACTGGTGCATCGGCTAATAAAGTCACTAGAGCTGGTAGCTACATATTTAGAGTTGAATTATCGGATAAAAGTGGCGGGATAAAACAAGCGGAGTATGCTCGTGACAGCCTGAATTTTAAAAATATGGCAATTTTGTATGTAAATAATGATTACGGACAGGGATTAGCAAGTGTCTTTAGTAAAAAATTCAAGGAATTAGGAGGGAGCGTTGATTTAAGTGATGGTTTTCAGCAAGGAACAACCGACTTTAGAACTATATTAACGAGAATAAAGGCATTAAAAGTCGATGCCATATTTTTTGTATTTAATACAGAAATAGTGCCATTTATCAAGCAAAAATATGAGCTTAAAGTTAAGGCAAAAGTATTCACAACTCCCGTTTTAGAAAACCAGAAATATCTTAATGATTTGGGAAAATTAGCTAATGGGATAAGATATATTTACTACGGGACATTTAATAAAGACAACGATGACTCACTCGGGACACATTTTATACAAATGTTTCAAAAAAATTACAATCAGACACCTGATTATTATGCAGCCTTAGCGTATGATGCAACTGGGATCGTGATAAAGACATTAAAAGATGTAGATTATGATCTTTCTAAATTTAATAACGCATTATATAAAATTAAAAACTATCCTGGCGTTACGGGAAATATATCCTTTGACCAAAATGGAGATGTAGAAAAACCAGTAACATTGAAAACGGTTAGAAATGAGAAATTTACAAATTATTGATAACTCAAATCATTTCGTTATTATAAGTGGTGCGGGATACAGACAAAAATTGGGAAATATATCGGGAAATGTCTTTAAGGATGCTAATTATAAACCCAATATTGGAGCATCTTGCGGTTTTGAGCTTGCCAGAAATGGTTATGGCGTTCTTTTGTTGTCAAGATCAAAAGGTAAACTTGAAAATATAAAAAAATCTGTTGATGAGCTTTATCCGGATAATGCACTTGATTTCAGGACGATGGACTTACTTAATGAACAGGAAGTAAGAAAATTAAAGCATTATATACCGGCAGGAAAAACTGTTCACTTAGTACACTGTATGGGTTTGAGTGCCGGGTCATACAAACTGCCTGATGACAACCCATATTTACCGATTGAAAAGACACCTTTAGAATTACCGGAGCTTGAATACGAAGCAGTAGTTAAGTCACTACTTTTATTGGTTCAAATTCTCTTGCCGATTTTTAAGAGGCAAAGTGATTCGAGAATAGTTGTGGTATCCTCTATGAGTGGGATCAGAAGCTTTCCATTGGGCTATTCTCATACAAGCGCAAAAGCAGGATTGCACCATGCAACAAGGGCATTAACAATGGAACTTAATAAGAGAAACGTTTACGTAACTGAAATTAATCCCGGGATCGTAAATACGGGATTGTATGATCCTCCAGCAGTTAGAAAGGCCGTTGTTGACGTAGGCAAAGCTTATGGGTATAACTACAAACTTGACAATTTTCCGCAAATGAACCCTGATGAAATTGCAAAAGCAGTTCACTTTACAATTTCTGCTGATTCGCATGTTCTACAAATCAACATTGTACCAAAAGGTCAATATCCAAATCTTGGGGCTTAATATGACAAATGACAGACAAATTGATAAAGATAAAATGCTAACTACTGCTGCATATGGTGTGCATAGGTCGATAGAAAAAAAACTAAATATTGTAATGTCTAGCCTAGGAATACAAACATTTTATTTTTATGAATACTTTTTATGTAATCCCATGTTAAAAACAGAAGAAAAAATTGATGATCATCTAGACGTAATTGTACCATTCTTATCAAGAATTATTTCAAATCAGGATTTCATACCTAAGATAAAAGATAACAATGAATTAACTAAAGAGGTAAAAAATATACTATATAATAGTATTGGTGGAAAAAATCCTTTATGGGAAATATCATCATATCCTAAAAATGATGATATAATTAACAGCTCATGGGTAGATAATCATGTTCCAAACATACTTAATAAATCAATTTTTTTACAAAATTTAAATGACTCTTGGAAAAATGAGGAAATAAATTACACTGCTGAAAATAATTGTATTATTAAACATATAGGTGATGAGGGAAATTGGCCACAAAAAAAAATTCGTAAGGAAGATGATATTGTAATTATTGAAGGTGTTTTAAATCCTAATTATTATAGAACTATAGGTAATGGAAAGAATTTTTTAAGTGATATTAGGAAATTGGCCAAAGGCGAGAATGGGGGCAATGAAGAAGGAGCTGTTGGTCTTTTAAAAGAATTTTTGGTCAGTATTCAACCATGGATAAATATAAAAGCAAAGGATGGTGAAGAAAGTTCTGCTTATGTAATTGCAATGTCCATTTCAAGTAAAAATATATTTTGGGGTGAAATATTGATTGTTATATCGACAAGAGATGCAAAAATAAAAATACATAATAATAAGTATGAATTCATAGATGAAAACAAGCATGATAAAATATTATTATCAATAGAGGATAAAATTAAAAAGGAAATAAAAGACCTTTATTTACCAATGTTGACTTTGTTTGAGAATTACTGGTGTGAAAAACTACTGAGTGGAGAATATAAAAGTATTGACGAAAAATGTAGAGAAGAAAATGGAGGTAGAGAAGAATGTAATGATAATGATAAATATAAGAAAATTAATATTATAAAAGAAGATAATCAATTTTGTATTAAAGATAATAATGATAATAAACATAGGATTATTTTTTTAGATGAAAGTTTAAAATCTTCAAATCATATAATTGAACAAAAATTATATTATTTATGGCATGATCGAAAAGCCAAATTAGATATGAATTGCAAGCATAATGAGATAAATAAAGGATTATTATTTGCAAAATATTTAATAGCCTCTCCAGGTATGATTAATAATATTAAAGATGTTATGTCTTTTAGTCATAAATCCCCCAAAGATGGTGAACCATTACCATCAACCTTAATAGTAGGGGGCCCTGGGTCTGGTAAGGATAAAATGGCCAGAATAGTCAAGCTTTTTTCAAAAGATTATCGGTTTGAGGAAGAAACAGTGTTAAATATGGCGGCATTGAAGCCCAAAGAATTTTCTACCCCACTCTTAATGGGCATGGAAGCAAATCTGAGTTATGATAATTATAAGCAAATTTCTTTACTGAGTATTTTCAGGAAACCCAATGAGGAAGAATCGAGTTCAATCAGCAAAGAAAAAGATAAAAAGAAAGGCAATGGCTCGAAAAGAGTCTTCATATTGGATGAATTAAATAGTTTGGACATTGATGCCCAGGGTGCCATATTGCGATTATTGGAAAATGGGGAGATTAGAAGTATGGGATCGTTAACTGAGGAGTATGTGGATCACCTGATAATTGGTGTCATGAATGAAGAGCCTGACTTAATACACAAGAAAAAATATTTGGATCGATTTTTAAAAGATACGGAAGTATTTGGTGGGTTAGTCGGTGATATATTGTATGAGCATGTTCGCAACATGAGGAGACTAAGAGAGGATCTTTATTTTAGACTTAAAAGAGGGGGTGAGATTATAATCCCCGCATTAAAAGATAGGAGGGAAGATATCCCTATATTATTCTATTTTTTGGTTAACAAGGGGGAGATGGATAGTAGCCTTCAGGACTATAAAGATAAATCTGAAGATCAAGAAATAGACGTAGATTTTAATTTAGTTGTTGATCTGCCAGCTTATGATTTGCTTATGGATGAAGCTCTGCCATGGAACGGCAATATTAGGGAATTGCAAACTGTTAGTAAGTTAGTTGTTCAGGAAGCAAAAAAACATATCAAAGTAAAAGATAAAAATAATGGGCATAATGAGTATGAAAAAGATAGTACACTACAATGGGGAAATAATAAAATAAGTAATAATGAAAGAGATAATAATTATACAATGGACTTTTTCATAAGAACAAGGCACGTAAAAAAAGCACTTGAAGATTATCAGTCTAAATACAATTAGAGATTATGGAATTTTTGCTTTCAATAAATCATTGCTTTTAAATATTAATAATATATGCTGTAATGAAAACGATACTGATAAATGTTATTTCACCAAGTGAAAAATATTTTTTTGATTTTACGGTCGAAGAAACGGAATTGCCCTTGGGGTTAGAATATTTGTCTTCATCTTTAAAAGAAAACGGCTTCAGTAATGAGCTATATAATATTATTCCCGGAAAAATAATAAATAGTGAGTTGTTCTCTAAACTGAATAAGGATGAATTAATTCTCTTTGGGTTGCCTCTTTATAGCAATAACGTAGATCAGTCTCTTTGTATCGCCTTAAAAATTAAGGAAATTTATCCTAACTCTCATATTACGGTGGGTGGTCATTTGGTAACGAATGTCCCAGTGGAAATTCTAAGAGATCATAAATTTATTGATTCGGCTGTAATTGGTTATGGTGAGAAAACCATTGTTGAAATTGCCGAACATTTAAAGGGTGGACAAGATTTTGGAGATATTCCGGGTATCGCTTATAGAAACGAAGAACAGGTTATGTATAATTTAGCCCACCGGTTTGACGACAGTTTGGATGAAATACCCTTTCCGCGAAGAGTAAATTATAAAAGTCAATCGTTTAATACGGCAAGAATGGTTTCGAGCAGGGGCTGTTATTATCTGTGTAAATATTGTACTACTCCGGCTTTTTTAAATAATTCAAATACCAAAAAGAAATGGTCAGGTAGATCTGTCGATAATATAGTCATTGAAATGGAACAATTGGTCAAAGAGGATCAAATTCGGCAGGTTATTTTTTGCGATGATAATTTTATTAATAAAGGGAAGAGTAGCAGAGAAAAAGGTAATAAGCTGGCTGATAGCATTATTCAAAAAGAACTGAAATTAAAATTCTGGATTATGACCAGAGTAGATTGTTATGATAAAAACGATGACGATTTTGTCTTACACCTCAAAAGGGCTGGTTTATGGGGTATTTTTTTAGGTCTTGAAACAGGATCGACAAAGGTCATAGAAGATCTGAATAAACGAACTACGATTGAAAAAAACATAGAAACAGCCAGGCTGTTTAAAAGAAATAATATTATGATTGAGGTTGGATTTATAAATTTTTATCCAACATCAACTACTCAGGATTTATTAGATAACCTTGAATTACTCTACCAATTAAATGAAGCTAATTATTTCAATTACTTTTCTAATAAATTGCAATTATATCCTGGAATTCACTTAATACATGAATTAAGAAAAAAGGGTCTTTTGGTTGAAAATTACAATTATAAAAAAACAGATGGCTATAAATTTGAACATCCGGAAGTATTTGAACTATATAAAACGGTTAAATTTGTTGCTTCTAAATTGAGATCTCATGATTTGATTATTTGGAACTATAAGAGATTATATCAGATAACTGTAGAATTAGTAAATTTTAAAGAGAATAACGAGAGTAATACCGTCTTAACCAATCTGATTTCAGCAAGAGATGCCATTTATTCATGTTTATCAGAAGTAAATACTATTAATTATAATTTTATGCTAAAATATTTGGATACTAATCTTAATAAATCTTCTAAAAGCAATCTCATGAATGCTCATTTGGAAGCAGTGAATATAGCAATTGACAAAACTATCGTTCCTCTTGTTTCATTGTTCGAAATAAAAGATTATTTACTGCCCTCTTTAGATAAAACATTCTTGGAAGAATTTTTCAAATCCTCATTGTATCAAAGAATTGATGAAAAAGAATACTGCTATGGGTAGGGAATACTTTGATGAATGGTATTTTATCGTATATAATGAAGAAGTCAATAATTCAAAATCAAAAGAGGATGCATTAAGAATTACCAAATTGCTCGACTTGGATACTAAAGATACAGTTTTGGATCTTTGTTGCGGTTGGGGAAGACACATTGTTCATCTTTCATCATTAGTTGAGAAAGTATGTGGATTGGATAATAGCGACTTTTTTTTAGAATTAGCGCACGAAATAAGGAACTCCCTAAATGTTGCCAATATTGGATATGTTAAATCCGAGATGAGTGATATTCCTTATCCACTTGGATATTTCAATAAAGTGTATAATCTTCATACGAGTTTTGGTTATTACGATTCTGATCATAAGAATCAAAAGGTATTTGCTGAAGTTTCTCGTGTGCTTAAGAGAGGGGGTAAATTTCTATTAGAGATGTTTAATCCAGTTAAATACCTGAATTTAAAATCAGTATCGATAAAAAAAACATTGAATACTATTTTAGAAAGTTACGGAAATGACCCTATCATTAGAAAACTGTGTGTTGACACTTTTAAAGGTGGAGAGTATACTATTACTTCAGAACCCGTAATACACAAAACTATTAAGACAGTAGAGCAGTATAGGGTTATTGAGTATAATGGTAAACTCTTAAAAAGAATTACTTATAGAATTATGATATACAAATTAAAAGAATTGGAAGAGATGTTAAATTCCACTGGTTTAACTATTAAACAAATTTACGGTTCGCTTGAGGGAAAAGTTTATAATAAAGATTCAGATAGGTTGGTATTAATTAGCGAAAAATGTAAAGATTATGGCAAATAAAAGTTTAGAGAGTTGCCTTTTTGTTAATTTAGATAATATGGAGCAATCGTATTTCCATTTTGGAATAATTATATAAATCGTAGAATCAACTCAAATCAAAGGATTAATACTATGGCAAACCAACAAGAAAACTCATCGTCAATCCCAGATTTAGCACGCGATATAGAGATATGTCAAAAAATTAAAAGACAATTAATTGAAGAACTTAAGAATAATAACTTATTTCAGGGTGAACAACATATTGATTTGGGGGAACTGGTAAAAATGAAAGAAAAAATAGAAGCTATCATCAAATTAGAAAAGAAAAAACAGGAATTAATGACTGAAATTCAAAAGTGATCGAGTCTCAGATAATAGTTAATAGTGCTATATCTTTTAGTGAATTTTTACTCATTGCCATTGGATTTTCCATAATCTACAAAATAACAAAATTCTTTCACTTCGCCCACGCTATAGTCTTCACATTTGGAGCCTACTTCGCTTTCTTATTCAACCAAATATTCAATATCTCACTTTTTATCTCGATCCCATTTGCCATTATTGCTGCTTGTCTGCTAGGTTGCTTAATGGAATGGTTCATCTACAAACCGCTTCGAAAGAAAAACTCTACGTCGCTTGTTTTATTACTTACATCTCTCGGTATTTATATTGTGCTGCAAAATGTCATCTCGATGGTTTTCGGAGATGATACCAAATCCATCCGCACATGGCAGGTGAAAGAGGGGCTGAATGTGTTTGGAGCGCGGATTACGGAAGTGCAGATAATTATTATTATTTCAAGCATTGTTTTGGTGTCGCTGGTGGCTGGTTACTTGTACCTGGCGAAAACCGGGAAAGCGATGAGGGCGGTAGCGAGTGATCCGGAACTGGCGAATGTCTCCGGGATGAATAGTGACAAGGTTATTTTAACAGCGTTCGCCAGCGGCTCTGCGCTTGCGGGGATTGCTGGTATCCTGGTCTCCCTCGACGTCGATATGACGCCCACAATGGGCATGAATGCGCTGCTCATGGGGGTGGTGGCTATGATAATCGGCGGAGCCAATAGCATCCGCGGCATAGCACTTGGCGCTTTGTTGCTGGCAACGGCACAAAACCTCGGGGTCTGGTATATCAGCTCCCAGTGGCAGGATGCGATTGCGTTTGGGCTGTTGCTCGTTTTCTTACTGTTTAAGCCGGAAGGGTTTATGGGGAGGAAAATCCGAACTGCGGAAATTTGAAAAGACAGTTACTGGTTGCTGGTGGCTGGCAACTGGCGGAAAACCGGCGATTTTTTGTGTTTTGTGATGAATTGGGGATTAAGAGGATGATAGAATCAGTTACTGGTCACCGGTTGCCGGCAGCTGGTAAAAGATGGAGGATATTTTGGGTTTAGAACAAGGGTTGAATTAGGGAAATACGGGGGATAGTTACTGGTTGCTGGGTACTGGTTACTTGTTAAAAGATGGAGGATATTTTGAGTTTAGCGGGTGGTCAGCATTATGAGGATGATGGGAATAGTTACTGGGTACTGGCGAAAAACCGGGGAGTCACTGGTGTTTAGTAGTAGATGGATGTTAGGAGAATAGTTGAGTTACTGGTTGCTGGGTACTAGTTACTGGTGAAAGCCCGGCGGTTTTTTGTGTTTTGTGATGAATTGGGGATTAAGAGGATGATAGAATCAGTTACTGGTCACTGGTCACTGGTTGCTGGCAGCTGGGAAAAGATGGAGGATCTTAACAAAAAGGTAGTCAGTTTGGAGGATGAGGATACTATAGACTGTTACTGGTTGCTGGTTTCTTGTTGCTGGTGAAAAGATGGAGATTCTTTTTAATGAGGTTGTTGGTTGGAAGAATGAGGGTTCTGCAAGCAGTTGCTGGTTGCTGGGTACTTGTGAAAAGATGGAGACTCTTGACAATGAGTTGGTTGGCATGATGAGATATTTAGAAAGAATGATTGGCAGAATGGATGCCTGTGAGATACGAATTGGAAAAAACCCCCATGATTCGTGAGCGAGCGACCAGAAACCAGTCACCAGAAACCAGCCACCAGAAGCAAGCCACCAGCTTCCAGCGATCAGAAACCAGTCACCAGAAACCAGCGACCAGCCGCCAGTGACCAGTAACCAGCCAGCCACCAGAAACCAGCCACCAGAAACCAGCCACCAGAAACCAGGAGCCGGGATTGAGTTATAAAAAGCTGCAAATTTGGCAGATGTCGAGGGAACTTACTATTGACATCCATCGGATGACTCTCACCGAACTCCCGAGATTCGAACAATATGAGACTGGGGCCCAGATTCGGAGATCTATGAAGTCGGTACGATCAAATATCGTGGAAGGGTACGGCAGACGAAGCTACACTAATGATTACATCAAACATTTGATCTATGCCCAGGCATCGAACGATGAAACGATCGATCACCTTGAAACTTTGTACGAGACTGAATCACTGGCAAATAAGCAGTTGTTTGATAATTTGTCAGAACGCTTGAATCTGCTGGGAAAGAAACTGAACAAATTCATCCAGGCTATCCAAAAATCCAATCAAAACTCATGACCAACCAGCCACCAGCAGCCAGTCACCAGCCACCAGAAACTATCTACTATATTTAAAATGTGATTTCTAATCTCACAAACAGTATATATTCCATAACTAAGTGATTGACAAGATGATTTTTTGTATTAAATTTGTGAGGTATAAAATCACATTACTGATATGAAAAAAAATATATCGTACCGATCGTCAGAACTGCTTTCTGTTTTATCGGAGAAGGGAAAAGAGTTCTTTACTCCGGAGGACGCCAAAAATATCCTGAGCAAAAGCGAACCGGCTGCCATCCGCAGGTTGCTGAGCGATATGGCAAGGCGGGGCTTGATCCTGCGGCTGAAGGACGGTATGTACGCCGTTATTCCCTACGAAAAGGATGCTAAAAATTATTTCCCGAACTGGCATCTGGCTGCTGAAGCGATTGTGCAGCCTCTTGAATACTATATCGGATTTTACAGTGCACTGGATATACACGGACTGATCACCCAACCTTCATTGGCTGAGCAGGTCGCCACCAAGGAGCAGATCGTCCCAAAATACAGAACCGTACGGAACGTGAAATTCGAATTCATAACTCTCGGCAAAAGGTTCTTCGGTTACAAAAATACATGGATCAACGATTTCGATAAAATATGGTGTAGCGATATGGAAAAGACCGTTCTGGATTGCCTCTATATGCCTGGGAAGGCGAACGGCGTCACAGAGGTTGTAAAAGCGATACACCGGGGCATTGGCAAATTATCTCCGGACAAGTTGTTTGAGTATCTGAAGAGAATGGATTCGCAATCGGTATTTAAACGGTTGGGCTTTCTTTTTCAAGAGTTGGACGAAATGCCCGACCTGCGCAGAGACCTTGGCAGAGAGATCAGCAACTCGTATGCCGTCCTTGATCCGTCTCTTCCCAAGTCAGGCGATTATTATTCGCAGTGGAAAATACTAGATAACGTCGGAATTGAAGCCGCGTTACAGTCTATCGTAACCTGATATGATTAAACCGGGTGAAATTTAATTAGTTACTGGTATCTTGTAGCTGGTAACTGGTAACAAAAGATAGGGAGTGAAAGGTGGCATGATAAAACCTACAACCAGCAACAAGCAATCCGAAGCGAGAAACCAGTCACCAGGAACCAGTCACCAGGAACCAGCAACCAGCAACCAGCAACCAGAAACGAGTAACCAGTCGCCACCAGCCACCAGAAACCAGAAACCAGTGACCAGCAACCAGCCGTGACCAGTAGCCAGCCACCAGCATGACATACCTCCTCCACATATTAATTCTCATCTGCATCTATTCGATACTTTCTTTATCGCTTAATCTGTTGGTCGGATATACAGGCATTCTTTCTGTCGCTCACGCGGCATTTTACGGAGTCGGCGCCTACATCGCCGCATTGATGGCGTTGCAATTACATACCCCATTTTTATTGAATATTATATTGGCATTGATTGGTGCAGCAGTAGTCGGCGCCGTTATTGGTATTCCGTCATTGAGAATCAAAGATGATTATTTCATCATCGCCACATTCGGCTTTCAGATTATCGTCTTTAGTTTGATGAATAATCTGGTTGGATTTACCGGAGGCCCGCTTGGATTGCCTGGAATTCCACAACCGGCTATTTTTGGCTATGTTATTTCGACTCATCTTCAATATCTGATTTTGAGCGGACTGCTGGCAGGATTCACATACTTCGTTTGTGCCAGAATAATCCGTTCACCTTATGGAAGGGTATTGAAGGGCATTCGAGAGGACGAAGTCTTTATCACTGCAGCGGGGAAAAACGTGACGTTGTTTAAGGTAAAAACCTTCATGGTGAGCGCAGCTCTGGCAGCAATAGGCGGTGTGTTGTATGCCACCTATATCACCTATATCGATCCGACCAGTTTTACGGTAATGGAATCCATCTTTATTATTTCCATCGTTATTATCGGGGGCGCCGGAAGCCTGAAAGGCCCGATTGTCGGAGCCATTGTTTTGGTCGCCTTACCGGAAATCCTGCGATTTGTCGGTTTACCGAATTCAATCGCGGCAAATATCCGGCAGATTCTATATGGTGGACTACTAGTCGTTTTTATGATGTGGCGTCCACAAGGGTTTATGGGGGAATATGGGTTTAGGCAGGGGAGAGTTGAAACGGAGTTGCCGGAAGAGGAACCAGCGGTAGAGTGAAGGGAACAGTTGCTGGTCGCTGGGTTCTGGAGGCTGGTGAAAGACAGCGAAACTTTTAAGTGAGATGCAGAACTGATAGTTTCTGGTGGCTGGTTTCTGGTTGCTTGTTAAAAGATGGTGGATATTTTGAGTTTGGTGGGAAAAGGGAAGTGACAGGATGCGATGGAGAGTCACTGGTTGCTGGTTACTGGTTACTGTCGCAAAGATGGAGGATCTTTAAAAAAAGGTGGTCAGTTTGAAGAATGAGGATACTATAGACGGTTACTGGTTCCTCGTTGCTTGTTACTGGTGAAAAAATGGAGACTCTTGACAATGAGTTGGTTGGCATGATGAGATATTTAGAAATAATGACTGGCAGAATGGTTGCTTGTGAGACACAAATTGGAAAAAACCCCCATGATTCGTGAACGAGCAACCAGCCACCAGAGAACCAGCCACCAGAGAACCAGCCACCAGAGAACCAGCCACCAGAGAACCAACCACAAGATCATGCTCCTATCAATAAAAAACATCACCAAATCCTTCGACGGACTCAAAGCCGTCGATGACTTCTCCTGCGACATTCGCCAAGGCGAACTCATAGGGTTGATCGGCCCGAATGGGGCGGGTAAAACCACCCTGTTTAACGTCCTCACCGGTTTCCTTAAGGCTAATGCCGGAAATATCCAGTTTAATGATCAAAACATTACTGGATTGCCGCCGGAGAAAATTACCCGAAGCGGCATCTCAAGAACCTTCCAGGATCTGCGGCTGATTATGGATATGTCATTATTGGAAAATGTGATGTTATGGAGCGGGAACAATCCCGGTGAAAAATTGTCTAGGATATTTTTCCGGAGAAAAAATGTTACCGGTTTCGAAAAAGAGAATACAGAGAATGCAATTGCTCTGCTGAAGTTTGCCGGGCTAGAGGAAAAAGCGAATGACTATGCGGGAAACCTCTCTTACGGACAGCAAAAGTTGCTGAGCCTGGCATGTTGTTTAGCATCGGAACCCGCACTTATTCTCCTTGACGAACCAGTTTCCGGCATACAGCCTCAAATGATCGAGAAAATCATCGAAATGATTCATTCAATGAGAGAGGATGGAAAAACCATTTTCTTCATCGAGCACGATATGGATTTTGTTTTTAAAGTCGCAAAACGAGTTATCGTGATGGACGACGGTAAAAAGATAGCCGATGACAGACCAGGGGTGATTCGGGAGAACACCCAAATCCTGGAGTCATACCTGGCTTGAGCTCCCTGCAGATAAATATCGAACAAGCCGGATACGGGAAAAAAGTTATCCTGAGTGATATCGGAATCGATATTGAAGCCGGTAAAATTTATGCGTTCGTTGGACCCAACGGCGCCGGAAAATCCACGCTCCTCAAGGCGATAATGGGATTACTTGATGACGCGAGTGGCGTAATCCATTTTAAGGGTAATAACATTTTAGAACGCCGGACTGATGAAATCGTGAAATCCGGGATTTCTTATGTCCCTCAGGGAAACCGGGTCTTTATGGATCTTTCGGTGAAGGAGAATCTCGAAATTGGTGGATATCTGCTGGAAAACAGAGAAATTCTCGAAGAAAATTTGGAATCCGTATTAGCATACTTTCCAGCCCTGAAAGAGAAACTCAAAATGGATGCCGGTGACCTCAGCGGGGGAGAGAAACAGCAGTGTGCACTGGCGAGAGCACTCATGTTGAAACCCGAGATATTGTTGCTTGATGAACCGTCACTGGGGTTATCACCACAATTGGTTAAACATGCCTTTGAAACCATCGCAAAAATCAAACAGGATCTGGGAACGACCATCCTGATTGTGGAGCAAAAAGTTCGGGAGGTGCTCAAAATTGCAGATAGGGTTGTCGCGTTACGACTCGGGAAAATAGCTTTCAAGGGGAATCCGGATGAGCTAGATGAAAGCAAGTTAAGGGAAATATTTTTTATATAATCTCACAGAGATATAATTTCATATTTGAAATGCTGCCAAAATAATAGATCACCCACACATCCACCTACACGGATGTAAGAGTCCTTTAAAATCAACATTTCCCTCCGGCCTTTCACGCCGGCAACAGGGGTTCGAGTCCCCTTGGGGACACGGGGAAAGCCTGTAACCATTGTGGTTACGGGCTTTTTTTATTTGAAATGGGATGCTGGCAAATACCCGCGGAAATAAGATAGGATCGAGTATCACACGCTCCATGAGAAATTAAAAATCCCGAGAAGATGAGGTGAATACCTGTCTATTCATTTCGTGGTCTAAGACTCCCGGCTCCCGACGGGACAACAGGGGTTTGAGGTAACGGCCTGCCCCTTTGTTAGTCGTAAACCGTGTGACGAGGATGAAAGAATTGTCCCCATCGTCCAGTGGCCTAGGGCTTCCGGCAGCTGCCGGACAACCGGGGTTCTCCTGGAGTTACCCCTTGGGGACACTGGAAAAGCCCGTAACCCTTTGGGTTACGGGTTTTTTCTATTTAGACACAGATTTTGAATACATTCATTGTTGTCAGTATAATTTTGCCCCATTTCCAAAAAAATTTGAATCTTAATACAAAGAAAACTTCCATGCGCTTGATTCATACATTATATTTGCATCGAAAGTTAGCAATAGTTTCATAAATTAGTTTGAAAATCATAGAGTATTGATACAAAAGAATTCAGGGAATTATCCTTGAAACGCTTTAATTGTATGCTTAAAGCACTTTGGTTCTCATTGGGGAATGAGACCAGTGAGGAGATGGGTTATCGAAGAGCTTGCGGTTAGATTGACTTGGAATGTTACACAAGCATTTATAAAACACTAATTCTGAGGTTAGAATTATCTCTGCCTGAATTTTGGGTCATCATCTGACATAGTACTGAACTTCGGAACGCTGCTATCAGCGAGCATCTAATAAAGTTCACTGATATAAGCGGTTTTACCTGTCTCCAGCAATTTAATCGGTGTTATTCGATTATGTCATTCATGTAGTATAAGCAGTTAAAAAATAAATCAATGGGGAGAACATCATGACGGATTTTTGCGTCTGCCAGTGCGGGCTACATACTTTTTGCTCTCAAGATCCAGATTGGGAGTGAGATGGCGAAGCCGCGTTTAAACCGCTTTGGAGGATATGAAGTATTGGGGTCACGAGAATTCACTAGTGTCATTCCGAGTCCGGCAGTGGCCGGAAGAGGAATCTCCGTTGGGCCTGGCCAAGCGCTCCTTATACGCAGCATCCTTTTGAATAGTACGGGGATCCTTCACCCCGATACACCGGGGCTCAGGATGACAGGCTAGGACCTGTTTTCCCGTAAGAAGTGATGATACTGTCATTCCGAGTGCAACGAGGAATCTCCGTTAGTGGTGATCACGCACGCCGCCATGACTGAGTACTCATCTGTACAGTACGGGGATCTCTTCACGGAAGGTCCGGCAGGACTTCTCCGGGAGGAGTCTCTTCCGAGGCTGTTGAAGGACTCCTTCTGGAGCGCTAACGCTTCCGGCAGTAGTCGGACTTGAAGCAGGATGACAATACTATGCTTTGGTTAAAAGGAAAAAATGTAGATACTGTCATTCCGAGCGGAGTGGAGCGGAGAGAGGAATCCCCATCAGTCTTGACCACGCGCTCCTAAGGCGTAGTACTTTTCTGATAATACCGAGATGGACAAATAAAACAGTACCTGGGCGTTACACAGGGGAACTAAAGATTTAAAGCATTCATTTTAACGGATTGGACATTCTTATGTCTGCAGAAAACAATAATAACGGATTTCACGGCAATGGGGCCGCTCATGAAAACGGGTATTTCCCTGAAATTCAACCGAGAACGTTGAAGGATTATTTCCGAATTGCTTATCGCTATCGCTGGGTTGTCACCGGGGTCTTTCTTGTAGTTTTTGGCTATTTTGTCTACACCACTTTTTCGGCCACCCGGATCTATGAATCATCGGCTGCGGTGATGATTTCCAATCAGAATAATTCTGAAGTGGAGCAGTTGTTTGCACTTCAGGATAAGACCACTTCACGAACACTTAACAATCAGATTGAATACATCAAAAGTCGGGTGCTTGCCGAAGAAGTAATTCACTCGTTGGAAAATTCCAAATATGCCAGATATCTCTATCTCCTGAACAATGATGATGAGCACGGCATGAATATCATTGGAAAAATTAAGCATCTTCCGGGAGGGGTCGTTAGCTGGTTCTCGAAATCTGAGGATCATCCCGGAGGTTTGACGGGACAGCGTTTAGCCAATAAATCAGAGATCAACGGGCAATCCAGTCCAAGAATCAGACGGCTTGCGCATCGGTTACAACAATGGATGTCAGTTTCCCCTGTGCAGGATGCGGATATCATTAGAATACGGATTGAAGCTCCGGATCCAGACGAGGCTGCACTGATTGCGAACACCATTGCCCAGGTGTATTACCAGCAAAATGTGAAGGATGCGCGCGGTGAAATGAGTCAGGTGAAGAATTTTATCAAAGAGCAATTGGATAATGTGACTCAAAATTTACACCAGGCTGAAACCGCGCTCAAAAATTATCAACAGAAATCAGAGGCCATCGCGCTGGATCAGTCCACAGAGACCTTGGTTGAACAGATCGCGAATTTACAAAGTCAATTTGACAATACGGTCGTTCAGCGGCAGGCGATTGATAAACGGACAGATTACCTTAAATCTCAGTTGAGCGAGCAACAGAAAAAAGTAGTAACCGATATCCTGGAGAAAACACCGGCATCCATCCAGGTATTGCGCGACACGCTTTCCCGGATGCAGATGCAACTTATTATGTTGCAAACCAACCCTGATATTCCTGCTGATCACCCGGATTTAGTGCGGACGCGAGATCGCATTAAAAAAATGGAAGATCAACTTAAATACATCACCGAACGAAGTTTAAAAGAGGGGATGCGCCTCAGTGGTGATCCGCTCAGCGAGACACAGGATATTTACCAAAAATTGATTAATTCCCAAACGGAAGCTGTTTTTCTGGAATCCAAAGAGAATAGTCTCCGGATGCTTGTTCGGCAATACAATAAGCAGTTTGAGCAATTGCCGGAAAAAAGCCTCAAAGTTGCACAGCTTTTACGGGATCAAAAAGTCAATGAAGAGCTGTTTATGCTGCTCAGGAAGCGATTTGAGGAGACGCGAATCGCGGAGGCCGGCCAGCTTGGCAATGTCCGAATCCTGGAGCCGGCAGTTTCAACGTACATCCCAGTGAAACCGAATGTGCAACGCAATTTGCTCCTTGGCGGCTTTCTTGGGTTAACGCTCGGCCTGGGGTTAGCGTTACTGCTCGATTATGCCGATAATACGATTAAAACAACAGATGACCTGGAACGATTGGGATTGTCAGCGCTGGGAACAGTCCCAGCGATTAATCCAAAGGACGCAGACAAAGCAGCCCATGAAAACGGCATTCCATTGGAAAAAGAAGCCCGTAAGCTGGAGAGCAGACTCATCACTCATTTTGATCCCAAAAGCCCGATTTCCGAAGCGTATCGCATGCTGCGGACTAATCTGCAATATTCAAAACCTGGCGATTCCGTCAAATCCACTCTGGTGACTTCACCAGGACCGGGTGAGGGGAAATCAACCACCGCCGTCAATTTGGCAATCACGATGGCACAGATGGGGAATAAAACTCTCATCATCGATTCCGATTTACGTCGTCCGGTGATCCATAAAATATTTGATACACCGCGAATCCCTGGTTTTACCGAAGTGCTTGTCGGGGAATTATCGCTGGAAGATGTTATCCATCCCTCGCCTATTAATAACCTCGATACCATCAGCAGCGGACAATTGCCTCCGAATCCCAGCGAATTACTCGGTTCGAATCGTCTCAGGGACATTCTGCGGTTATTAGGCGAAGAGTATGACCGGATTGTTCTTGATAGTCCACCGGTTATTGCGGTCGCAGATGCTTCCATTCTTTCCAGAGAAGTTACGGACACCTTGCTGGTGGTTTCCTCTGGCAGTACGGAAGAGGAAGCGTTGCGCCTGGCCAAACAGCAACTCTCTGATATTGGGGGACACCTGGCTGGTACGCTTCTGAATAAGGTTGATGTCACCAAGGGTTACGGTTATTACAATTACTATTACAAATATTATCGCTATTACGGGCATCAGAATGGTTCCACGAAAAAGCGGAAACAGAAGCAAGTTTGAAGAGCTAGGAACCAAGTTTCAAAGCATACCAATAACTAAGACTTCTCATATCATGAATGTCATTCCGAGTGAAACGCCTGTCCCGACGTGTCGGGAAGGAATCCCCGTTAGTGTTGACCAAACTTCTGCCAGAGATTTTGCTTTGCGACATCTCTGGTTGTAAACCCGGCTATTGACGGGCTATACGAATTTATTATCCGTCCCGACAAACCGGGACTTAAAAGCACCAAAACCAACCTTTGACCAACGCTCCTAACACAAAACCTGTCATCCCGTCGCAGGTCCGGTTGTAAAACCCGGCTTTTAGGGGCTCCTGCCAGAAGGGAACCGAGGAATCCCTATTGTTCTGACCACGCTTACTAATCTCACTCTGTGCTGCGTAAGTGTAATACTTTTTACTCTCTGTTACTTTTGGCCAGCCCCGCTTCTATGATTTCGATTCTTTTAGCTTTTATTTTCTATCAATATCCAATAGAATTAAAATGAAGGTAAAAAAGAGATGATTCATAAAATTTCAGAGGATGAAAAAGTGACATCAAAACTCACGATGGAAGTATCGCCGGAAGAAATCATTCGGGCTGTTCAAAATATGTCTCCGGAAGATCAGGAAGATTTTATTGAACAGCTGCTGGCAGCCACCTCTTCAGAATACTTACAAAGTGTACGTGAAGCCCGTGAAGATTACAAAGCAGGTCGAGTAGAAAGTCACGACGATTTGTTCTCTGAATGAGTTATACTCTTGTCTATACCAAACGGGCCGCGCGTGATATTCGAAAATTGCCTCTGGAAATAAAGCAGCATTTGGGCAAGAAACTTTTACAGTATGCCCAGAACCCTCTATATTACGCCAAACCTCTGGTGAATACAGATCTTGGGTCTTATCGATTTCGCATAGGGGATTACCGGGTCATTTTTGACTTGGAAAATTCCGATATAGTTGTATTGCGAGTTGGGCATAGAAAAGAAATCTACCGAGGATAATTTAATCCCGTTGATACTGACCACTCTGCCACCTACTCTTCCACCAGAGATTTTGCTTCGCGACATCTCTGGTTGTTAACCCGGCTTTTGACGGGCTATACGAATTATAATCCGTCCCAACAAACCGGGACTCAATAGTACCAAAACCAACCGTTGGCCAACGGTGCTCACACAAAAACTGCCATTCCGAGAGGACCGAGGAATCCCCATTAATTCTGATCATGCGCTACTTAAACCCAGAACTCTTCCGAATGGTACGGAGATCCTTCACCCTGATACATCGGGGCTCAGGATGACAGTATGAATGTTTGAGAAGAGAAACCCTTGGGTTATGCGAAGACACCACAACACATCAACACTGTCATTTTTGGATGTAAATAATAAATCACATTATAATTCACGGTTTCAGATAAGTTTTTTACTTTCAAAGTTCTAAATGGTTGGATAAATTGCTATATGACTACTGAATCACGCATCTCAAACATTAGGAAATCTCTGAAGAAAGCGTTCTCAGCTGATTCAGATATTGCCGCCATTTATTTGTTCGGATCGATCTCAAGGGGAGAGCAAAACCCATTAAGCGACATTGATCTTGGCTTCCTGTTTAGTAATACGGTTGGAGAATCTGCATATTTTGACAGAAGACTTCAGTTGATAGGTCAATGCCAATCTTTACTCCATTTTTCCCCGGTAGAAGTTGTGATTTTAAATAATGTTTCCCTGGTTTTGGGTCATCGTATCATTGCCCGGGGAGAAATCCTGTTTGATGCTGATCCAGAATACAGAGTTCAGTTTGAAACCAGATTAATTTCAAGATATCTGGATTTTCTCCCAATACTTCGGGTACAGCAACAATCTCTGTACAAACGTATTTTGGAGGAACCCGCTCTTGGTTGATGCTGAGGTAATTTCGCGTCGTCTGGAAAAATTACGCGAATATATTGGGTATCTGAAGGAATTACGTAACAAACCAGAGCAGGTCTTTATTACAGATCCGTTTATCTATGGAAACGCTGAGCGCTATCTCCAACTAGCAATCCAAAGTATGCTTGATATCGGAAACCATCTAATTGCTGATCAGGCGGAAGGCCGACCGGAGGAATATCGCGATATCTTTGAAATTATGGGTAAAGCAGGAATACTCTCTCAAGAATTTGCCGCAAAATTGCAACCGTTGGCTGGTTTGCGGAATATTCTTGTCCACGATTATCTTGAAGTCGACCGGAAAAAAATTTACCATTTACTTCAGGAACACCTAAAGGATTTTGAAGAATACAGTCGTGCTATTGTAGATGATATAACGTAATCAGCCTACAGTAAATCAACTCCGCTTAAGACTTGAATCTCCGTTAGTTATGATCTATGATCACTCCTCACCAGAGATTCCACTCCGTTGCATCTCTGGCTAAGCGAAATATTTTCCGTCCCGTGACGCCGGGACTCGTGAAAGCCAAAACCATCCTTAAGCAATACTGCTTATATAAAGACTGTCATTCCGTCGTAGATCCGGTTCTAAATCCGGCTCTCGCCGGGCTTATGCCGGAAGTGAAACGCCTGTCCCGACCTGTCGGGAAGGAATCCCCGTTAGTGTTGACCAAACTTCTGCCAGAGATTTTGCTTTGCGACATCTCTGGCTATACGAATTTATTATCCGTCCCGACAAACCGGGACTCAAAAGCACCAAAACCAACCGTTGGCCAACGGTGCTCACACAAAAACTGCCATTCCGAGGGAACCGAGGAATCCCCATTAATTCTGATCTCGCGCAGAACTCTTCCGAATGGTACGGAGATCCTTCACCCCGATACATCGGGGCTCAGGATGACAGCACGAATGTTTGAGAAGAGAAACCCTTCGGTTATGTGAAAACACCCGAACACTCCAACACTGCAACACCACAACACATCAACACTTCAATACTTTCAACACTCGCTCCGGGATGGGTCCTTCAACAGCCTCGGAAGAGACTCCTTCCGGAGAAGTCCTGCCGGACCTTCCGGGAAACACTCGAACACTATTTTTATCTCACCGGGATCTGAACGTCCAGCGACCATAGCGCAGACCATTCCATCCGAAGATGACCAGGCGGTTGGTTATAATGCCCATTGCATCAGCGAGCAGGTCAGTGTAGGAAAAGCCTTCACCGCCAAGGTTGGAAATTACCTTATATGTTTTCAATTGGTCATACGGAACTAACCCGTCTTTCACCTCCCAGGCGACGCCAACACCCAGGGAGAGTAAATCCGCCTTCCACCATTCCATATGATTGTCGAACAACGAGGACATATAGGCGCTGCCCATAATATGGAACTGCGTTGCCATCGGTTGGCCTTCATAAAACAGTGGACGATTACTCCATTTCCACTCAAACATATTCCGGGCCTGGAGTGGAGCAGGGGTATTGAGACAAACTCCCAAAAGTATTACAGAGAAGAATGGAAGAAATAATAGGTTCAGCCGTCCTTTTTTACAAACATTTTGTACATGCATAGTCTTCATCCTGATACTCAATTACTTTAATTCAATTCAACTTTGTACCACCCATTACTGCCATTGAGTATATCGGACGGGTTGGAAAAATCTTGAGAGAAAAATTCGGAGAAAATATAAACGAAACTAAATACAGTCATTCCGAACGGAGCAAGGAACCCTCGTTGGTAACGATCAATCCTCGCCAGAGATTCCACTCCGTTACATCTCTGGTTGTAAATCCGGCTATTGACGGGCTATACGAATTATAATCTGTCCCGTTACACCGGGACTCGAAAAAGCCAAAACCATCCTTGACCAATGCTGCTTACATAAAGACTGTCATTCCGTCGTAGATCCGGTTCTAAATCCGGCTCTCACCGGGCTTATGCCGGAAGTGAAACGCTTGTCCCGACCTGTCGGGAAGGAATCCCCACTAGTTCTGACCAAGCACTTTTTATACCCAGTACTCTTCTGGATAGTACGGGAGATCCTTCGTCTTCACTTCGTTCCGCTCAGGATGACAGGACTAGGCGTTGGTAATCTTAGATAAACTGAACCTGTCATTCCGAATGAAATGAGGAATCCCCGCTAGTAATGATAGGGTTGCTTGCACTTTTTTTAGAAAAAAGTGCGAAAAAATCCGGCGGTGAAGAAAATCTTGAAAGCGATACTGGCTCGGTCGAAAAATTCTCAGAATTCCGTCATTCGACATTTGCCGGACTCCGTCAGACACTGAGAATTTTGATACTCCCTTCGCCAATCGCTGGGCAATATTTTCTCCAAGGCCGTAAAAACTAGGCCAAATCTATGCGTAGATGTATGTCTTTTATTTTTTACACACGCTAACACTGCAATACTTCAACACTGCAACACTCTAACACATCAACACTTTTAATACTCGCTCCGGTAGGAGTCCCTGCCGGGAAACACTTGAACACTCCAACACTTTCAATACTTGCTCCAGGAGGAATCCTGCCGGAAGTGAAACGAGGAATCTCCGGTAGTAATGACACTTTGCCTTCTGGCTGATACTATCCATTTTGCAATGAGCCGGAGATACAATATATTTAACGAGAACAATATGAAAGAACTCAATAGCACCGATGAATACCTATCTTGAAGAAATAAAAAAAATAGTGCTTCAACATTTAGGAGACGAGTACGTCGCTATCGGTTTGTTTGGTTCCAGAGCAAGAGCACAAGAGCGAAATGGCTCCGATGTGGACATTGTTGTCATAACCTCTGAAGATTTTGATCATCGTAAGATCACATTATTGCGAGAAAAACTCGAGGCCATGAATACTCCTTATAAAGTTGATATCGTTGAACTTTCTGACAAGCAGTCCAAATTTGCTCAAGCGATTGATAATGATATCCAGTGGTGGAAAAGGCAGGAAGAAACGCGTGTCATTAGTAAATGATAAATACGAAGATGCGGTTCGAGCCCTGCAGTCATTAGAAACTGTTTTGGAGGAACAACCCACTGCAATCGTTCGGGACGCAGCCATTCAGCGCTTTGAATATACCGTAGAGGCTGTCTGGAAATATGCCAAAACTTACCTCCATGAAATTGAAGGTATTGAGTGCTATTCTCCGAAATCATGTATCCGGGAACTCCATAGTGCAGGGAAAACGAATGAACACGAGACGGTGCAATTTTTAGATATAATCGATGACCGCAACCAAACAGTCCATACCTATCACGAGGAAGTTGCTGAGAAAATTTATACACGGCTTCCTGAGCACACATCGCTTCTGCGCACAGTTCTTAATCGATTGCTCCCGGATTAACTTTTCTATCGAAATTTTTCCTTTTCATAGTGAAATGATGTGAGAAAAACCGGCATTCAGGGGTTCTCTAAAGACCAACATCTTTTGAATCATTCTATCATTCCGAGGGAAAAGAGAAATCTCCGTTGGTAACGATCAATCCTCGCCAGAGATTCCACTCCGTTGCATCTCGGGTTGTAAATCCGGCTATTGACGGTCTATACGAATTATAATCCGTCCCAACAAACCGGGACTCAAAAGCACCAAAACCAACCGCTGACCAACGCTTCTCACGCAAATCCTGTCATTCCGAGTCTGGGCATTGCCGGAAGAGGAATCCCCGCTAGTGTTGACCAAACCTCCGCCAGAGATTCTGCTTCGCGACATCTCTGCCTATACGAATTATAATCCGTCCCAACAAACCAGGACTCAACATTGACCGGCGCTGCTCAAATCAAATTGTCATTCCGAAGGGACTGAGGAATCCCCGCTAGTAATGATAGAGTTGCATGCACTTTTTTTTAGAAAACCTCAAAGAGATCCCTACGGGAAAGTGCCAAAAAAATCCGGCAGTGAAGAAAATATTGAAAGCGATATTGGCTCGGTCGAAAAATTCTCAGAACTCCGTCATCCGGCATTTGCCGGACTCCGTCAGACACTGAGAATTTTGATACTCCCTTCGCCAATCGCTGGGCAATATTTTCTCCAAGGCCGTAAAAACTTGGCCAAATCTATGCGTAGAAGTATTTCGTTCATTTGTACACACGCCAACACTGCAACACATCAACACTTTTAACTCGAACACTTGCTCCGGGAGGAGTCCTTCAACAGAAGTCCTGCAGGAAGTGAAACGAGGAATCCCCGTTAGGTCTGACCACGCTTTATTTAAACTCAGCACTGTTTTGAATGGATTGAGATCAATAAACTCCACTACATACTGTGCAGCCTGTTCTAACTTGTTGACGAACATGTACTTTAATTGATTTAAACCTATTATTCAGTAAAAGAAGACCAGTATTGAATACTATTAGCACAACTGTAAATAGATATCGTAAATCTGAATTTGTAAGAAATGTCTTTACAGTATTTTCTGGAGTATCGTTTGCTCAAATAATACCATTTTTTGTCTCACCAATTTTAACAAGACTATATTCGCCGACAGATTTTGCGCTTTTTGGCTTATTTACTTCAACCGCAATGTTTTTTGGGAATATTGCAACATTGCAATATGATAAAGCGATAATGCTGCCTGAGGAAATAGAAGATGCTGTTAATGTCATGGTACTTTCACTTATAAGTGTGCTGGTGATGACATCCATTTCAGCTATTGTGGTGATTCTTTTGAACAAATTTTTGCTGGACTTAATGGGCAATCAGAGTATGCGGATCTGGTTATATCTGGTGCCAATTTCTGTTTTTCTTGGAGGGATATTTCGGACTCTTAATATGTGGGCAAGTCGTATAAAGGCATTTAAAAGAGTTGCGGCTCGGAATATTTCGCAAACTACAGTAGGAGCAGGAAGCAAATTAATATTTGGATTTCTGAGATATACTAGTGGTGGTCTAATAATAGGTAGTCTTCTCGGACAATCATTTTCAACAGCACTATTAGTTGCTCAAACAATGAAAGATGAAATCCATCGCAAGTATTTATCCTTCCAAGGAATGAGAATAAATGCAATTAAATACAAAGACTTTCCTTTGTTTACCAACTGGCAAGGTTTTTCTGATATGGTGAACACAACGGGTTCGAGATATATTATCTCAAATATTTTCGGGGCAACAGTTCTTGGATTGTTTTCATTTACTTTTGGAATATTGCAAAAACCATTGCAGGTAATTGGTTACTCCATTTCCCAAGTATTTTTCCAGAAAATCGCTGACAACTATAATAAAAATAAAAATGTGTGGCCATTAATAAAGAAGATTCTTACAAGATTACTATTTGTAGGTGCAATGATATTTATTCCAATATTTTTATTCGGTCCTAAAATTTTCCAATTTGTGTTTGGGGAGAGTTGGCGTGGTGCAGGAATATACGCTCGGTTGTTAGTTCCTTGGCTATTTGCAAAATTTGTAATTTCACCAATTTCATCAATTCCATTAGTTTTGAAAAAACAAAAACAATTTGTTATATACAGCTTAATACTCAACATTTATGTACCTATATCAATTTTTACTTTTGGGATAGTTACAAATAATTTTCAAGTTGCCCTTTTGATTAGTTCTATTGGAGTGATGTTTTATTTAGTAGCTTTAATGTTTTGGTTTAAGAGGATATTAAAAAATGCTAATTACACAGATATAGGTATTAATAATGAAATTTAATAAAAATGTAGTTGATCATTTAAAGGGAGAGCGGTTTTCGAATGGACTTCAAGTTCCCATTGCTAATAATAGTGAACAATTATATTCACGCAGAGATTATATTATTAAAAAAATAAAGAATAAACGTGTAATACACTTGGGATGTTGCGACCATCTCCCTTTGATTGATGACAAGATTGGTAAAAATACATGGATGCATAAGCATGTTATGGAAAATTCAAAGTACTGTCTTGGGGTGGATATAAACAAAGAAGCCGTTAATTATATTAAAACAAGGACATGAGCCCCATATTTTGTACCAGTCACAGTACTACTTGGACTAATTCCTGGGTCTCAGCTTCTCCCTTCTTTGTGTGATTCATTAACACGTTTATTGGTATTTGGTACTGCAGCGACT
>Ga0102944_1000215_pt1 | contig 47931 bp, 46 predicted proteins | sample SalPonD_shore_MG_FD_78172 | JGI IMG/M metagenome (GOLD analysis project Ga0102944, IMG submission 78172) | Salt pond soil microbial communities from South San Francisco under conditions of wetland restoration - Salt Pond MetaG... | ecosystem: Environmental > Aquatic > Marine > Intertidal zone >... | reverse complement strand
TTATGCTCAAACACGTGTGAGAAGATACAGTACTTCCCTGCACAAAGTAAATTTTGCAGCTCTTGGTGTCAATGCGATTTTTGTTTTGATATCATGGGTACGAACACATACGACCTATGATGGACTCGCACAAGATACCTCAGTATTCTCCTCACAAGGTAGCGTTATTGCTTTACTTGTGTTTATCCTGATTATAGAGAATCAGAGCAGAGGTCTCTTTTTTGGAAATAAAGTACCACTCAAACAGGAAGTGGTTCGATTCCTGAGGAAATACCATGGCTATTATTTTGCCTGGGCAATTATCTATACATGGCATTTCCATCCCATGACAGATACACTAGGTCATCTCTGGGGATTCTTCTATACAATGCTCCTATTACTTCAGGGGAGTCTATTCTACACCAGGATCCATACCAACCGGGCATGGATTGTGGTGCAGGAGGTAATTGTACTAATTCATGGATCACTAGTAGCTTATGTCACCCAGTCCTCACAGATCTGGACGATGTTTCTATTTGGTTTTCTAGTGGTCTTCTTAGTAACACAGATGTATGGACTGGGTTTGACGAGACCGGTTCGCTGGGCAGCCTTCCTCATCTCAATACTGGCAGCACTAGCAATCTATTCGGGATTCATATATTCCATAACCGAGAATACATTATGGGATAAATCATGGATTGATCTCAATGAAATCATCAGAATTCCAATTATCCTGTATGGACTTGTATTTTTACTTATTCCCATTCTCTGGTTGCCATTATGGCTATCAACTAAATTCTTAGCAGACCATCCAAATAATACTACCGAGAGCACTTCTTAGATACTGATGATCGGTAAATACCTCTCCTCAATTCAGAAGAGAGAACCTCTTCTCCTTTTCTTTGTGAGTAGTTTTTGTTCAAAATGCAGGGTCAACCGGCGGAATCTACAAGAATTTATTCCAGAAGATCTGATAGTGGAATTAAATATTGCTAGTCCAAATGCAATCATCGATGAAGTCCAACCTCGAATGGTACCAACCTTGGTATTAGTTGATGCAGATCACCGGATACTCTACGTCAAAGAGGGAATACTCTCGTCTCAAGAGGCTGAAATCCTACAGAAATCATTAGAGAAGTTGATCTAGATGAAGTTCTAGTAAATCTGATATTATTCTAGTTATAACTACTGATTTCTAGGAGAAGAGGGCTTTTGCGCATAATATGCAACATATTTTAATAGTCATTGTCAATATATGGTATAGATCGGTTACTCATACCGATTGGTGGTTACAGTATATGAGTGGTTACAGCGTATCAGTTGATACTCCGTTCGAGTTGGATGAGTATCTTGCTGAAACAGATCAATTTTATGAAGAACGTCAATCAATGGATGATTTACGTGAATTATTAGCCTATCCTCTACAGGGTAGGTCCCAGTTGGGCAAATCGTTATCCAAATACAATGGAGCAAAACGTGTGGATATTACCAAGATCATGGAACCAAGGATTGTGAGATCTCCTCACAAATTTCTGACAATCCTGCGTCTGTTTGAGATCGAGGCAAATGTTACCCCTGCTTATGGTCTCCAAATTAAACGGGGATCAAGAAATGATTATATTCATTATGTTCTGGATCTGAATGTCAATGCTTCGGTTGGAATCTTCTTCTATGATTCCAAACGGCTGCTATCGGTTCCACAGATTCATAATGTGGAGCGAATGGTAAAAAAAGCTGGATTGAAAGGGGCTATTGTCATTGCAAATCATGTTGGAATCCCTGCAAAACAAGAAGCCAAACGGATTAACAATGAACATGGTGGCTATGGGATTATCACGATTGAACATTATGATTCCCTGGAAAAACGATACCAACAACATATTGGTTAAGAGATCTTGAGACAAAGATCGACTTTGGTTGGGTTGGTCATTAATCACAGGATTTCAAAACTTTAAGAAGCATTAGATCAAATATTAACTATGAATCCACAGGAAGTTGCAGAACAGATTGAGAATTGCGCAAAACCACTGACCTTACTATTTCAACAATTAGATACCAAAGATCAACTTGACACACAATTCAACAGCAGATGGACGATCAAAGATATTCTGGCTCATATAGTATGGTATGAAGAGGAAATACTGAAACTGGTTGAGAATCGATCTCTATCTGATACCAGTGATATCTGGGATTATGATGTTGATCACAGAAATCGTCTAGTTGATGAGGCTATGGAAGCTACTGATGAAGAAGAACTTCTCGAACGTCATCAACAGGTGGTGGAAGATTTGGTTGCGGTTATTTCCTCAATGGATCAGGAACTTATGACTGACCCATCATATTACGAGCAAATGCCCAAGGATTGGACACCTTGGAAGATAATTGGTGGTAGTACCTTCTTCCACTATACTGATCATTTGCGACGACTAGAGGAATTTATGGAGGAGCAGATTCATGAAACACCGCATTAATCAGACAACCATTGAATTGATCCAGGGAGACATTACCAAACAGACTACAGACTGTATTGTCAATGCAGCCAATTCTCATCTCCATCATGGTGGGGGAGTAGCCCGTGCTATTGCAACTGCTGCTGGTAAGGAATTGCAGGAAGCCTCCTCCAATGCACCGCAAGTTCCTACTGGGGAGGTATTCACCACACCTGCGGGTAATCTCCGAGCCAAGTATGTGATCCACGCGGTTGGACCTGTTTGGAAGGGAGGGGAGAACCAAGAAGCCGAACTTTTGAGACGGGTTATTGTCAATTGTCTCAAAGAGACTGAAAGACTTAATGCCAGTTCAGTAAGTTTACCAGCCATCTCAACTGGTATCTATGGCTATCCACTGGATCAAGCTGCCACGATAATGCTTGATAGCACGATTAATTTCCTCCAACAGCATAATACGTCAATAGAAAGAATCATATTTGTACTGTTCACTGATAGAGATTTTCAGGTATTTTCCAAAATTTTCAAGCAATTAGTCAGTACGCTCCTGAAGTCAACCTAACTCCTAAATCTTGCCAAGTTATTATTCTCATTCACCCGAAATAATAGATATTAATGAAAGGATCTTTGCAACAAATGTTAGTCGGACCACCTTCAGTACATTTGATAGTGTACCATCAAATGATACACCATCTGAAAATTCTTAACCTCGGATATTGAGTCCAATATAGAGGACATCTCTATATGATGTTCTTATACATGGGCCGGTAGCTCAGCTCGGTAGAGCACTTGGTTCGCAATCAAGTGGCCCCGGGTTCAAATCCCGGTCGGTCCATAATTTAGAATTTTGATATTTCTGAATGATAAAGGCGCCAGATACAGACATAATTGATCAATCATAATCGATAATCAATGGATTCTTACGAGGGACAATAGCAAACAAGAGGGGGGGTGGTACCAGGAAAATTTGGACTAAGATCAGGAATTTTCATATAAAAAGTATACTAAAACCACACTAATAATGTACAAAAATGAAATATCTCCAGTAAAATTGTAATTAGTTCATTACTTTCAGGCAGTCTACCAACTGATTTCAAGATGGATATATAATCCTTAGGATAGGGAGAATACAGAGCACAGTCATTGATAACATAATATTTAATATCACTACCTCCAACAACTCATATTGTATACCTTACAGACCGGAATGACGAGACGGACGAGACGAATAATCCGGCTGCATAGGAAATTTGTGATATTATGGCTTTCGAATCATGGCTTAGTTGGGAATTATGGATTGGCTTTCTGCTAACTGTAATGGCCCTTTTCCTTATTATCGTAATTTTACAACTGAAACGAGTACAGGACGATATACCGCAAGATGTTCTTGCCAAAGCAGAACTTCATGAGTCTGAACTGACTCGTGATATGAATGTTCGGGATGTAACACTTCTTGGTGTAGGTGCAATGATCGGTGCAGGTATCTTTGTATTAACAGGAGATGCTGCCGGTTTTGCCGGTCCCGGTCTTATTGCAGTTTTTCTTTTCAATGGATTTGCAACCGGACTTACCGCATTAGTGTATGCAGAGATGGGAAGTGCTGTCCCTGAAGCCGGAGGAGGATATCTTTGGGTGAAAAGTGCATTTGGACAATATCAGGCATTCCTTGGAGGATGGATGAGCTGGATGGCTCATATTGTTGCAGGATCATTGTATGGGATAGGGTTTGGTTCCTATTTCTCCTTCCTTTTGGAAGATATCGGAATACTCCCAGCTGGTGCACATGATACTGCTTGGAGTTCGTATACGCTAAAACCCTTTGGAATTAAAGTAATCGATGCCGATTGGGGATGGTCCCAATTATTTGCAATAATAATTATTGGACTCTTCCTCCTGGTAAACTTTTTGGGTTCATCAGAAACTGGAACTGTGGGCAATATTATCACAGTCACTAAAGTAATTATTATTGGGGTATTCATTCTGAGTGGACTCTGGTTCGCCGTAAAAACTGGATTTATTCATAATTTCAAGAAATTAGAACCGATTTTCCCCAACAGTAGAATCGAGACCGTTGGAAAAGATTTCCCTGATTTTATGCGGGGTGCATTTCTACCGATTTTCATTGCAATGGGTTTCACTTTCATCAGTTTTGAAGGCTATGAAATTATCGTACAGACCGGAGAGGAGGCAGAACAACCAAATCTTACCATTCCTAGATCCATCTTCTGGTCACTCATCATTGTAGTTCCCATCTATTTCCTCGTTGGACTGACTGCTCTTGTCGTGATCCCCAATCCTGGTGGACAACCAACTTGGGCAATCCTTGGGAGTAAAGGAGAAACAGGTATTGCAGAAATTGCCTCGGGCTTTATGCCATTTGGTAGTGCACTGATGTTATTCGGAGGACTTGTCTCTACCCTGTCTGCCTTGAACGCAACAATCTATTCAAGCGCCAGAGTGGCTTTTGTTATGGGAAGAGATAAATTATTACCTGAATCTTTTCATGACGTCAACCAATGGCGTCGTACACCACACTGGGCGATTGCAGTTTCTGGATTTATTATGATTGCTGTAGCAATCTTACTACCATTGAAAGAGGTTGCAGCGATGGCAGACCTTCTCTTTGTTCTGCTGTTCTTGCAGGTAGATCTCAGTATCTTGCGTATCCGACCTAAATACGAAGGAAAGTTATTCTATGGCTACAAACTCCCATTCTTTCCATGGTTGGTTTATCTGGCGATCGTAGCACAGGTCGGATTAGGTATTGCTCTCACCTTGCATTTCCGCCAAGCACCAATTGGAGCATTTGGCTGGCTGGTTATTGGTACTATTGTCTACTATGGCTATATCAAGAAAGGCATATCAGATACTGGAGTAGCTGATGCATTTGAGGAATATATGAGAGATCCAGACATACTTGAAGGCAAAGATCAATCAAGTATGGATACAGAAGTAGCTACGACAGAGGGTGAATCTTAATGGAAAAAGAAGAGCAAAATGACATACGAAAATTGATAGAAGAGGGTCATGAAATCCCTGATCTAGCTGTTGATCTGGATCGGATTTTGGTTCCTTTAGCCTGTCAAAATTTTGAAAAGTTTGGTGTGGAGGTTGCAAAACAGATCGCCCGCGAATATGGAGCATCTGTGACGCTACTACATAATGGTAGTGGGAATTTGGACAAATGGGCTATCCCCTTTGAGGAGTTCAAGCTTGATGTAACAAAAATCCACACCCGAGAGGATCATTCCAAGACACCTGATCTGATCGTCGAGGAAGCGAAGAATAATTATCAATTGATGATTATGCCTTCTCGTCGGAGGTTAAAATGGATTGACAAATTCTTTATTAATTCAATATCTGACAAGGTCATCGATCGAGTTCCATATGATGTACTCCAAGTCTTTCCAGGTCGTGGGGGAATGGCAAGAGACGAGGAGAAGATTCCTGAATTCAATAACATTGGAATTCTCCTTCCCCGAGCACAACGTGATCCCCGCTTATTATTCTGGGGTAATTCATTGCTGCAAAAAAAGGGGTCAAAATTGACTGCCTATCATATCGCAGATCTCCCCCGATTAACCCCAATGAAAGTTGCACTTGATACTAAAGTTGTAACTGAGGAACATAATGATTTCACCTCATTAGTAAATGCCTATTCTCAACTCTTATCAACAGAAATTGAACCAAGATTTCTGGTATCACACAAGATAGCTCTGACTGCATCAAATGTATTGAACAAAGATCAACCAGATATTGCGGTCATGGGTCAGACCAAAGAAAAACATTGGTGGCAGATAAGAACATTGTCAGATAAGATCTTGGATACTGCAGAAGTTCCATTTATTGTTCATCATCTACCTGTATAGATCAATCATCAGCAATCATTGAGTTAAATACCTCAATAATTCAATTTCAAGAAGGTTAAACTAATCTCAAATAATACAAGATAAGAGTGGATCAGTAAGGATAATTCCAATTCTTAGGATAATAGTACCAATCTACTAGCTACTTGAAATACAGAAGCTGAGGGATATTTTCATTAATCTACAGATCAAATACCTGACATTTGTGTTACATTAATGATGGTTGGAGGTGATCCACGTCTAATTGGAACACAAATTTGTGCTTAATTTTCTCCTCATCTCTATCAGTTTGTCGGGACCAAAGCTAAGATGAATAAAAACAACTGAATGGAATAACATCTGTGAACTGTGGTAATTTATTGGCATATGGAATAATACTGTTACTTATCAGTTCAGCATTGGGATTTACCATTTATCAGATATCTCGTCCAAATGAACCTGTGATATTTTTGAGTACAACAACCTCTGTCGAGAATACCGGCCTGCTTGATTACCTTATCACAGCATTTGAGAAAACTCATAACTACACCGTAAAATATACTGCAGTTGGTTCTGGTGCAGCAATTCAATTAGCTCGAGATGGTGAAGTCGATGCTGTCCTGGTTCATGCACCAGACTTGGAGAAGAAACTGATTCTTGATGATTATTCTGATCAACGACATACGCTCTGGTACAATTATTTCTCAATTGTTGGACCAGAAGGAGATCCTGCAAATGTTTCCCAAGCATCCGATGCCGTCCAAGCATTTGAGCGAATTTACCGTGCCGGAAATGCAAGTCGAGCAACCTTCTTCTCACGTGGTGATCAATCAGGTACCAATCTGAAAGAATTAGAAATTTGGAATGCCACAAAATATACAATCAATCCCAAATTTTCCTGGTATTATGCAACAGGAACTGGAATGTCTGCTACGCTAACCGCATCCGATAGTCGCTCGGATTCCTATGTTCTGACAGATGCAGGTACTTTTGCCACGGTTCAAGCATCATCCTCCGCTATTGACAAACAAATCCTATTTGGACAGGATCCGATGCTATATAATCCCTACAGCTATTTAATTATTAATAGCACGACAACTGGTACTACATTAAATACTGCAGGTGCTCAGGTCTTTCTCAACTTTCTTGATGATCCTGCTACAGATCAATTAGTACTTAATTACCGGGTAGGTGATACTATTCTCTTTCATCCAATAGGCACGTAAAATACGACAATATCAATGATGCAGATCTGATTCAATACGGGATTTGATAAGAAAGGAAGAGAAATAATTCATATGATCCCTGAAATACCGTCTTGGATCAATGCCACTCCAACACAGTTGGTTTCCTTCAGTTTAATTTTTCTCTATCTTATCTTCAGGATCATTGAACTGGTCAAATTGATGACAGATTCTACAGGTTCATCAGAGTCAGAGACAACGTAACTATTTCAATTACTGTGATGATATCGGTATGGAGATAGATCTAAAGAAATATACCTCGTGTGATCAGATCATTAAATATGACGGGTCACTGGTCATCTGCAGAGAAATGGGAGGTTATGGCCCAGATACAAATAATTCTTCAACTACAAACGGGGCCAAAGAATTTTCCGGAAATGCTTGATATCTTTAACGTGACCGGGGTACAACAGGAAAATCAGTTGAAATCTCGGTTAGCAATTTTGGAAGAAAAAGGTCTTGTTCAAAGTCAAGATGATTTGATTTCTCTTGATACTGATCTTCAGGTTGAATTAGCTGAACTCAATCAAGCAGAAGCAACTAAGCGAATTATGTGGTATCTCAAAAACGAAATCGAGGAATAACTAATAACTGGTTATTTTTCTCTAATCAATATCTCATTATAGAGTCAAAAGAACCTCAGATTAGATCCATTTTCTGACCGATTTCCTCGAAAATTGCAACAGCATCATCAATATCCTTATCCTTGTGAGTGGCCATTACGGAAGTTCGAAGTAATTCTTTCCCTGGTGGTACTGCGGGAGCACGAACCGGATTGGTGTACACACCAGCCTCATATAATTCTTTCCAAAGCATGAACGTCTGCATCTCATCACCAATGATTACTGGAATAATTGGTGTTTCAGAATCCCCTGTATTGTAACCAACAGAACTCAATCCTTCATTAAGTCGACGGCTATTCCGCATCAATTGCTTTCGCATATCATCCCCATTTTCAATTAATTCTAAGGCGGCAATTACTGATGCTACTTGAGCTGGGGGTAAGGATGCAGAGAAAATCAAAGTACGTGCGTGATGTTGCATGTAGTCAATAACATCATTATTTGATACGACAAACCCTCCAACCGAGGCAAATGATTTGGAGAAGGTGCCAACAATTAGGTCTACCTTATCCTCAAGCCCAAAATGATGAGATACTCCTTGCCCTTGAGGTCCCATGTATCCAACTCCATGGGCATCATCAATCATAATTCGTGCATTATACTTCTCTGCTAGTTCGGTCATCACGGGAATATCTGCCAAATCTCCCTCCATAGAGAAAACTCCATCTGCAACAATTAATTTACCAGCATCAGAAGGCAGTTCTTTCAGAATCCGTTCAAGATCTTCCATATCATTGTGAGCATAAGCTCTAACTTCAGATCGGGCGAGTCGACAACCATCAACAATAGAAGCATGATTATAAGCGTCAGAAATGATGTAATCACCTTTTGCAGTGATACTAGAGATAACACCAAGATTGGTTTGAAAACCGGTAGTAAAAGTGATACATCCTTCCTTACCGAGAAAATTTGCTAATTTCTCTTCAAGTTCTAGATGCATATCAAGAGTACCATTTAGAAATCGGGATCCAGTACAACCTGTTCCGTAATTTTCAACAGCTTCTTGTGCTGCTTTTTTCACCTTGGGATGTCCTGTCAAACCCATGTAATTGTTTGATCCCAGCATGATTCGTTCTTTGTTTTCCATTACTGTCCGTGGGCCTACCTCACCCGTTAGGGCTCGATAATACGGATAGTAACCCATCATTCTTGCCATTTTGGCCTCATTATAGTTGAATGCTTTATCGAATAGATCTGGCATGTAGTTTTCCTCTCTAGTATGCCTCCTACTGTGCTATATTTTAAAGTAAGTGCCGCTTTCATATTATTTTTAATAATGGTGACCATTACCACCGAAAATTGAATTTTAGCCACTGGTTGATGAAATAAAGGCAAGTTAGTATGAATTTCGTAATTCTAACACAATTGTAAAAACGAGTAATAGAAGTGGTGTACCACCAATTATTTTTTTGTCAGATTCTCATCTGAATATTTGGCAAATTCCAACGATTGGCGCTAAATGAACCTAATTCGATTCATCTATTAAAACCAATTTGATCAGAGCTCGAGTCTTTTCGAGCAATTTGGGATGATCACGAAGCGATTTGAGGAATAAATGATCATGTTGATAATGTAGGACTAGTTGATGTAGATCTTTGGGATCAAGGAACTCAAGTGCACCGTCGAGATTAATTCTTTCAGCATTGGGTAAGATATTGGGTAATGAACTCAATGGATTAAAGCCAATATCAAGCCGTTCTAAATCACGTTGAGGTTGTATGATAGTCGACGGCATCTCCTCAAATTGGTTTTGAGCCAAAGATATACGTTCCAATTGAGTTAATTCATGAAAGGTTTGATCATGGAGTTTGGTGAGATGGAGTGAATCAAGTCGAACTTGTTTGAGTGAATTCAAGTTCCTAAAGAGGATTTTTGGTACTCTCCGAAGATTATTATGTTGGAGTTGAACTTCCTCGAGATTATCAAGATTCTTAAATAATCGTGGTTGGAGTCGTCGGATATTATTATGACTCAGATCAAGATAACGGAGCTGTTGGAGATTTCTGAATTGGATCCGAGCCAATCCATTGATATTGTTATGATATAATGAGAGGGTTCGAAGATTCTCCAGTCTAGAAAACAATTTACGAGGTAATCGTTCCAATGCATTACCCCATAATTCCAATACGCGTAATTTGGGTGAATGAAAGAATATTTGTCTTGGTAATTTTTCGAGGCGATTATTATTAATTTTCAGGATCTTAAGTTTGACCTGATCCTCGAATAATGATTTGGGCAATCTGACAAATGCATTATTACTGAGGGTGATTTCCTCTAGATTATATAATTCATAGAATAGATCTGCAGGTAAGGTCTCCTCAAGATCTCCTTTAATCGTGATCTTTCGTAGATCAGGAAATTGCTGAAGTGGATTTGTATCAATACTATGAACTGGTATTCCAGAGAAGAGATGAAGTTCAACTAATTTCCCATGTTCGAATGTAGTCCAAACATCGGTCGATTGATAAGGTGGTTCGTATCCCATCTTTTTGAGTAGAATCCGAATTTCCTCAGCTTCTTCCATCTGAGAGCAATTTGGAAGTTCATATATTTATATGATAGTGAAAGTACAGGTGTGTGTGGAATTATTACTTGAAATTTTGTAATTAGACGACTTCTATGCAGATATAACCTTATTTGAAAAGATGTTCAAATTACTACTCTCCAAACTTTTCAGGAGAGATGGCTAAACTCTTGGATTAGGACAGTTTTGCCTCCAATTCATCTAATTCAATCAGTAGACGATTTTTAATGGAATTTCGGGAGAGATCAGCAAAATCCATCTTTGTTGAAGAATTATCAGATATCAACTCTTTGCCTGAATTTTGTTTGTACTCAATTGGTGACTTCATAGAAAATGTAACCGAGATTATTATTAAAACACCAACAATATCCTGAGAATATCTCAAATAACATATTTGAGTGAACTACTCCGTCCTGAAGGACGGGGTCTTCTTATCGTTTTAGATAAATTATCAAACAATTTATTCAGAGATTGAAGGCAGACTAGACTTTGGTCTACTGCCCGATGCTTGATACAACAGGTAGGAAAACCGGTTTTGACGGAAGCTTGATCGGGATTTCTCCATCAATTACTTACGAAAACTAAGTCTTTTTTAAGGGTGATAACTTCATTTAGTGTAGTAACGATAGAGGTACGTTAATATGAGCAGTACTGAAAAGCCACCCGCCGAACCCGACCGTCCTGAAGTAGAACTGAGGGTAGCAGAGGCTAAAAACCGTGATGTGATACGTGGAAAAATCCGGCTTGATAATGATGCCATGAAAGAAATAGGTATCTCAACCGGAGAGATCGTCGAAATAGAGGGAAAGAAGATAACTGCAGCAGTAGCTTGGCCAGCCTACCCTGAAGATCTTAAACGTAATATTATTCGTATGGATAGCGTGATTAGAAAAAATGCAGGAGTATCTCTATCAGATAAGGTGCGAGTCAGACGAGCTCAGGTCTCAAAAGCCACTCACGTGGTTTTTGCACCTGCACAGTTGAATGTCTCCCTAGAATTTGGATTTGAGAGTTTTGTAAAACGCAAACTATTGGGTTATCCACTCACTCCAAATGATACCGTAATGATACCAGTATTGGGACGGGCGAACCCGTTTGTGGTAGCATCATCCAAACCCGAAGGAATAGTTCAGGTAGCAGATGATACCAAACTTGAGGTGACTGATCAACCCATTCAGGAAATTAATGCCAAGACAACCATTTCCTATGAGGATATTGGTGGTCTTGAAGATGTAATTACCAAACTCAGGGAAATGGTAGAACTTCCACTGAAACATCCAATTCTCTTTGAGAAATTAGGTATTGATCCACCTAAAGGTGTCCTTCTCCATGGCCCACCAGGAGTTGGAAAAACCTTACTTGCAAGAGCTGTAGCTAATGAAACCAATGCTCATTTTATCACCATCAATGGACCTGAAATCATGTCCAAGTATTATGGAGAAAGTGAACAGACCCTGAGATCAATATTCAGAGAGGCAGAGGAAAAATCCCCATCAATTATCTTCATTGATGAGATCGATGCAATTGCTCCAAAACGTGAGGAAACAACCGGTGAAGTAGAAAAACGGGTTGTAGCCCAGATGCTAGCATCGATGGATGGTATGGCTGGTCGTGGAGAGGTGATCGTAATTGGTGCAACCAATCGAGCACAGGCAGTAGATCCTGCTCTTCGTCGACCAGGTCGGTTTGACCGAGAAATCGAGATTGGGGTACCTAATGCCGAGGGAAGGTATGAGATCATGCAGATCCATACTCGTGGCATGCCTTTAGCTGATGATGTAGACTTACGGTTTTACTCCGAGAACACCCACGGAATGGTAGGAGCGGATCTACAAGCTGTAACTCGTGAGGCAGCAATGTTGACACTCCGAAGATTCTTGCCTGAGATTGATCTCGAAGCTGAGACAATACCTGCGGAAATATTGGATGCCATGGAAGTTACGAATGAGGATTTCACAAGAGCTGCTGCAGAGATTCAACCCTCAGCAATGCGTGAAGTATTCGTTGAGATCCCAAAGGTCAATTACAAAGACATTGGTGGCTTAGATGATATTATCCAGCAACTCAAGGAAACGGTTGAGTGGCCAATTAATAATCCTGCTGCGTTTGAACGAATTGGAATTGATCCACCAGCAGGTATACTACTGTACGGACCTCCAGGAACAGGAAAGACATTATTAGCCAAAGCAGTCGCTAATGAATCAGAGGCAAACTTTATCTCCATCAAGGGGCCTGAACTTCTATCCAAATGGGTTGGAGAGAGTGAAAAAGCGGTTAGAGAAGTCTTTCGTAAAGCCAGGATGGCAGCACCGACGGTTATTTTCTTTGATGAAATTGATTCCATTGCTTCACGGAGAGGAGGAAACCGTGGTGACTCCGGTGTTACTGAGCGAGTCATCTCACAACTCCTAACTGAGATGGATGGATTGGAACCACTGACTAATGTCGTTGTTCTGGCAGGAACTAACCGGCCAGATATCGTAGATCCCGCTCTGCTTAGACCAGGCAGATTTGATCGGGTGATTTATGTCAGACCACCAAATCTAGAGGGCAGGAAAGATATACTTGATATCTATGCCCGAAAGATGCCACTTGGTGATGATGTTGATCTTGAAGGAATTGCAAAATTACTGGAGGGGTTTGTTGGTTCGGACATTGAAGCACTCTGTCGTGAAGCCGGTTTAATTGCACTCAGAGAGAATATTCAGGCAGATAAAGCAAAGATGGCACACTTCATCGAAGCACGAGATCGGGTACATGCCACAATGACACCACAAGCTCAGGAATACTATGAGAAATTGGAAGCAGCACTCAAAACCGATAAACGTGTGGAGAAACAACGTGTCTCCGGCTATGTCTAAAAAAATCATCTGAATTTCCTCTCCTTGCAACATCTGATTAATCAATCAACAATACGACGAATATATGTCCCATTCAGTTGATATACCAATATGATTTACTAGATATTTTTGGATTTACCAGTAAAATTGATCTACAGAATCAAGTCACCTAGAGACTGTTCAAATCGCAAAGTATTGCATTTTAAAGCCATCAGACACCCGCTGAATTCGTGAGAAGCTCAATTCGCCGCTTTAGGAGATGGAACAATGACATCATATTTTTGCACACTGTTAGCTATGAATTGACTATTTAATCCACATCATTGTATATATCTTGAATATTTTCACAAGAAAACATAATAACACTGACACTAGTCGAAAACACAATCCGGAGAGAAATATTCGCTTATACGAAGTCTTGGATAGCCTCACAGTTATGATACATTTATTAGTACAATTCTCATTATTTTATTTGGAAAGAATGTTACGGTTATGATCATATTACTGAGATTGTAACTAAGAATTGGCGAGATATATTCCCTCTCGCGTTCAACATAATCTCATTTAATAATAATTATCCGTAACTCCATTTACAGGACGATTAGTATGACCACTAGCACGACCATGCAGGCACGCCGAAGAAATAGACCTAGATCCATGAAATGGAAGGCAGAACTTCTAGAAGTGATTGATGAATCACCTGATGTAAAGACGTTCAGATTTGAAAAACCGGAAGGTTGGACTTTCTTACCAGGACAGTATGTCATGGCATTCTTTCCTGAGAAATTTGGAAAGAAAAACCGGGCATATTCAATTGCCTCAAGTCCTAATTCGGACTACCTAGAACTTACCATCAAGCTATATGGACTCTTTACCCATCATATGTGGACCCTAAAACCAGGAGACATTTGGACGGTCAGGGGACCATATGGACATTATACACTCGATCAATCAGCATCCAATGATGTCATTCTGATCTCTGCGGGTGTTGGAGTTACACCAAATATGAGTATGATGCGTTGGGCTACCGAAGAGAAATCAGATCGTCGTTTCCTACATATTTATTCCAATAAGAAACCCCGGGATATCGTTTTTCACAAAGAACTCCAAATGCTAGAGAAGATGAATCCTAATATCTCCAATGTGTATACACTAACTCGTTTACCAGAGAAATTAATTGAAGGCTGGCCTGGTCTAACTGGTCGAATCAACGAGGATATGATCCGTTCTGAAGTATCCAAATGGACAGACATGGACAAAGAACTTCCAACAGTCTATTCTTGTGGTCCCGAACGCATGAATCTTATGATCAAAGATACATTGGTTGATATGGGTTGGGAAGCAGATCAAATTAACTACGAGAAGTTCTGGTAAAGTACGAACACATCTATTTTGAAACCTCATCTCTCCTAATTGTGAATAATCTTTCTCTAGAAATTGCATTGATCTGTGGTTTGGATCAGTAAACAATAGCTTTTTTGTAGATAAAACAGATCAATAGATGAGAAATGATTGATCTCCCTGTTATTCGCCAAGGCTTGATTATAGGACGAATTGATCTCGAAAAACGTGAGGTCATACCCAATCAGGATCATCCTATCTATTTTACCTGTAAGAGTAGAGTTGATTGTTGTTCAACCATGCAGATACCCGCCTCGGAATATGATATAGAGCGGATTATGGATCACGGATATGAACTAGATCAGATCATCCGTGATGCTTCTCCAATCTTTCTCAATCCTAATAGTCAATTTGGCCCAAGACACAAAGCCTATATTTTGAAGACTAAACCATTTGATGGGACCTGCACCTTTCTCGAGGATAACCTGTGTGCAATCCATCAATTCAAACCATTTGCCTGCAAAATCTATCCTTTTGCCCTCGAATTTGCAGATGACAAACATCTCACCATGGTGATACATCAAGACCAGCTGTGTGAATCAATCACAGCAGTCAAACCTGCCGAATCCAATAATAGGGAATTGCTTGATAATATGATGACCACCATTCTGCAAGAATTAGAGGATCGTGGATATGATAATTTGGAATAGACCAGATCAGAGTCACTTGTCACTTAGTTGGATAATGCACTAAATTTTACAGACAGCTAATAGATTCTTATAATTATGTGCAATCATTCTTAAATTCGCCAATCAAATGTTAAATATGACCGCACAGGCGTACATTTTAATCAATGTAGTTCTTGGTGCAGAAGAAGACATTCTCAAAGGATTGAATAATCTTGGGGAAGTAGTTGAAGCGTATATCACCATGGGTTCCTTCGATCTGATCTGCAAGGTTGAAGTTTCAGATACGAAAGAACTACGTCCGTTGGTAACAAATAAAATTCGGACCATTGATGGGGTTCGTCAAACAATGACGGTAATTATTGTGTAGATTGATCATCTTCAGGGTTATCATCATTCAATTGATGTTTGATTGATCCAATCAGATTTTTACCCATTGATTTTCCCCGGGTAAGAACTGATTTTCCCAGTTCTTGGCTTGATTTAACCATATTATGGATGACTTCCTCGACAATCTTACCTTTTTCTTCAGAATAAGCAGTTAACTCTTTAATCTTTTCCGAGGTAAATTCACCGGTACTATTAGCCGTGGCTTTTGCTGAACACAATAAATCCTCAAACTTGGTATCAAGTCTATACTCTTTTCCTTTGGTAATCGCTTTATCTGCAATTGAAATCGGTGTAATTCCCATTGGCAACAAAATATAATTCATCGTAAGTACTGCGACCATCATATATGGACCACTAACTGGCAATGAAGCCCAATTATCTCCTAGTATTGATCGCATCTTATTCACCACTTCGTTTTCCACCTCAGTATTAGCATCTGCAGGTAGATCAGGAGTCAGTTCTCGAATCATATGCGAGACCACCGCACCCATCAGTGTTTTCTTACTCATAGTAAATGATATAATCTCTCAGCTAATAAAGATTAATATCTGAAGGCAAGTTAAACACAGCAGCATCCGATCTTGGGAAAAGTAACAATCGTTCTACCACTAAGCCATACTATGGTTGATATAATTGCAAATTCAACGAGAAATAAGCAATGGGACGACGAATTCTGATTCTAATTAATGCCAGAAGTCCCTTCTTCGATTACTGGAGAAAATTTCCTGATTGGGATCAACTTGACCTAGAACCGGTCTTTGCATCAATTCATCGAAGTGACAACCAGACCGATATAACACTGATCTCTATCACTGATGGTAATCCAATAATGAGATATATCAAATTATGGAGAAAACTCCCAGAGATAATTGAACAGGAAAAAATTGATCTTATTCATGCACAGTATCTGTCTCACCATGGACTTATTGCGGCTTCTCGGAGTAAGAAACCAGTACTACTCACCTTGTATGGTTCAGACGTATTTCACAAACCTCCCCTGTATTTCAGGTTCCTCCGAAGGTATCTCAAACGTATTACCCTGATCCACGCCCAATCCAAATACACGCTCCAACAGATTGCTCACGTCGTACCTGAGGATCGACTCTACCTCCAACACTGGGGAATTTCACCAAAATATTTCGACAACCAATATGATCAACTGCGATCAGAACCAGTTATTTTCTCACCAAGAAATTTTGTAAAGCTCTACAATATCGAAAAGGTGGTCAGAGTAATGGCACTCGTAGTGCCTCAAGTGGAGGATTGTAGATTGATTATGCTGAGAGGTTATACCGATCCAGCAGATACATATGTCAAACATATCTATCAATTAATTTCGGAATTAGGACTTCAGGATCATATTACTATAATAGATCGAATACTGAATGCCGAGGAAATGCGTCAATTTTACCGACAAGCAACAATTAACCTCAATATCCCTACCAAAGATCAACTTGCGTTATCGATTCTCGAAGGCATGAGCCAAGGTTCAATTCCGATTATTGCAGAATTAGAAACCTATCGAGAGCACCTGGTCGAGGACGAAAATGCAATCTACTGGGATGGAGAACATATCTCTGATCTTGCAGAAAAGATTATTACACTCCTTCGCAACAAGGATAAACAACAACAGATGATTGAGAATAATATCGCCTTAGTTAATGAGATCGGCAGTTTTCCCAGAAATATGACCAAAATATATCAGGAATTTCTTGAGAGAGTGGATACTTAGCAGTCAGCAATATTTGGGTTAATTTTGTTCGATCCTTCGATAGAGAAAATCACTCAATAATTTCAACGATCTTATTCTACCCTGAATATCCGAGGCGGCACCATGCCCCTCATTATCATATTCCACGTATTCAAAATCTTTATTCTTGCCCTCTTCAAAACCATGCTCTTTCAGTTTATTGACAACAATATGCGATTGGGACACGGGACATCGAGGATCATTTGTTCCGTGTACCAGTAACAGAGGTGATTTCATATTCTGAATATGGGTTGAAGGGGAACGCTCGATCCATAATTCCTTGTTCTTTTCAGGATCACCCATCTGCTGTCTGAGATAATACTTGAAATGTTCCATACTCTCACCGTACATCGCTGGTAAATCAGTTACCGGGACCCAAGCAACACCTGCTGCCCAGAGATTAGGTGAGTTTCCCATACACCACAAGGTGGCATAGCCACCATAGGACCCGCCGTACACGATCACTCGATCGGGATCAACTGCGGCATTGTCGATCAACCATTGACGGCCAGCAATCCAATCCTGATGATCTTTACCTCCCCAATCATTCAAACAAGCATCACGAAATTCGACACCATAACCCGTAGAACCTCTTACATTGGGCTGCATCACCACATAACCCAAATCTGTCAAAAACTGAGCCGTGATAGAGAAATTATTGAAATATTGAGCAGTTGGCCCTCCGTGTGGTACAAGAATCGCGGGATAGGAGTGATCTGGATTGAAATCTCGCGGTCGGTAGATGATAGCTGGAATAGAGGTACCATCATCACTTTCATAGTGAATATATTCATTATCAACAAATAAGGATTGATCAATATCACCAGTATCTGTCTCTAGCAAGATGTCATAGGTCTCATCATTCAGATCGAATAATACCAGGGTTGAAGGAGAAGATGGCCGATTAATAGTAAGGATGAGATGGTTAGCGTCAAGTAATTCGGTTCCAATTACCAATCCTCGGGGAAAATCAAGTTCATGACGATCACCAGTTGCCAGATCATAGATGACAGGCTTTATTGAGGCATCCTCATTGACAATGGCAATTATCTTACCATCTTCCGTAATTTTTCCAGCTTGTTCGGAAATACTGCCATCACCATAGTATCTGATTTCCTCTGTTTCGAGATCGTAGGCTGCGACTTGTTGATTACCATGAACATCCGTAGTGAAAATAAATGAGGAACCATCTTTTGCCCAATCTGCAAAATTATCTGCAGAACCGACAGCAGTCTGAACAACCAGCTTTACTTCGGATCCATCAGGTCTTGCAAGATAAATATCCTGATTTTTTAGGTCTCCTTCCTCGTTTGAACTGTATGCGATATACTGACCATCCTCGGAATAGATACCTCCCATTGCTGGGTTCTCATGGGCAGTAATCTGTTCTACCTCACCAGATTCAAGGTTCATTCGATACAAATTCATCTGAGTATTTCCACGATTAGTATCGAGAATAAGCCACTTCCCGTCAGGAGAAGTATCTGCCAAATATTCCTGAGCATCAGGCGTCTCAGTAAGTTGGTTTACCTCCTTAGTATTGATATTAATTGAGTAGATGTTGTGTTGTTCATCACCATTAGTATCTTTAGTGAAATATATCGTTTCATTATCTCGATCCCAAATATAGCCTGCCCGTAGCGTTCGAGGCAATTGTCCATCACTGATTTGAGTCAGTTCTTTGGATTGCAAATCCATTACGAATAATTCTAATCTACCAGTTTTATCCCAGTAAAAAGATAATTTATCTTTTGCATGATTTAATTTTGGCAGGTAGAAACTAGGTATTGAAGCCAGTTTCTCTAATTCAAAATTACCACGTTGTTTAACTCCTTCAGTCGCCATAACTCACAGTTATCATAGCAGAACTAAAAACCTATTTGAGTGGTAATATCTAATATCTGCAAACCTTCAGAAATTTTCTCACCAAATGAGAATAATATGTCAAAATTAGGTATTACTTTACAAATCTGTAAAAAGTGATGAAACAGAACAGAGTTTATAATATAATCAAAATAACCTGAATCAAAAAATCCCATCAGCAAATCTTGGGTATCGGGGTTCGGTATGTTGCCCGGTGTCACACTCCCGCTATGGCCGCTATAATAAGCAGCGTTCCTGGGTTCTCACGCGCTCACGCAACGTAATAATACAGGACGCTGGAAGGCTTAACTTTCCCGCCCAAGATCCCCTCAGGGACTCTTGTAATTCTTCTGTGGTAGTAGTCCCGTAGGACTGTTCTACAATATACTGTAGAAACTTGAATTATATAAACTTAAACTTAGATAACGCCTAAAAGAAAACGTTAAAACGCATTTCGTCTAGGAATCTGATTGAAAATCAAGAATCTGCCAAAATCAGCAATATTAGACCCCTGATTACAGAATATGCCAGCTAGAGCACGTCATACGAATTTGAATTAATCAGTTGATTTTGATGCAAACCGTGGTTGCCACAGTTCAGTTACAAATTCAACTCTATCCGCAAAGAGTTCAGGAATCAATGATAAGAATTCCTCAAAGATAACTGGACGTTCTACACCAACTCGATATTGCCGTTCAAAAAATGTGACAATCCCATCAAGATCACGAAAGATATGTGAGAGGGCTTGATCCAGTCGAATACGTTGTGATGAGGTGGTAAAAGTGTTCATATTGATTTTCATAGCCTGCGATACATCAATAATGATAATCTGATCATCTTGCACAAGGAGATTATGAGCTGAAAAGTCACCGTGAATGATTTGAGCTTCACTGGATATGGTAAAAAGAAGATCTAAACACTGATAGAGATAATTCTCGATAGTTTCCAGATCAATGGTAGCGGGGCGAATTTGGTCTAATGTGGGGGCAAGCCTACCCGAAGCATCAGTTATTGTTTCCATCCCTACAAAGACATCATCACGAAAATAAACCTGGGGAACTGGTAGACCAGATTCCTGAAGATGGTGGAGGAATCGGTATTCATCACGAGCCATCAGAAGGGGAATATGTGCAGCTTTAGCACCATATGTTTGTGTCTTTAGTCTCTGAGCTGGAGGGGAATACGTACGAAAACATTTGACGATGATATCACGACCGAATATATCTCGGGCACGGTAGACGATGGCTTCTTTACCATGTCCAACAATACCGGTAAGATCTGCAATGTATGCAGATCTGTCAAGTTCCTGGTGGACTTTTCGGTGAGTTAATTCCCCGGATGTTGCGGACACGTCCTCTCTGAGAATATGGGCATCTGAAGTATTAGGTCTCAGCAAATGATAGGTGATCTGGTTATGGATATGATTGAATTTTACCGGAAGTCCATAATCAACTGAAAGGAGAGCGCATATTATTGCGGATTTGAGTGGATCCGGTTTTGATTTAATCACAATTCCCATTTCCTCTGCCAATTGTACTAGACTCCGGGATTGGTCACCTGCAGAAGTCAATTGTACGGTAGTGATATCTTCTGCAGTTGCCAAATACGAGATCAAGGACAGATCGAGAAATAATTCCCTAACATTATCTACAGCTAGTAATTCAATATCTTGATGATCCAGTATTGTTTTGATCTCGTTGGTAGTGAGTTGTTCATATCCGACATACTGCTGGCTGAGAGTGTCAACTAGACATCCGGCAAATTGGATGTGTGAACGTTGATATGAAGCAGTAATAAGATCCAATCCAAGAATTCGGGTCATACTAATCATGAAGTGAACTATTAGAGGAAAGAAAACAAATATCCAAGATAAGCAAGTGATATGATCCACTTAGATATGCTTAGAGCTGATATAACTGTGGATATAGGTTGGTTCTTTGGCTACTAACAATCATATCACCTCTGAAAGAGATAATGCTGTATTAGTATAAGTAGTTTCTGAAAAGAGTCTATGTGTCAATTTTGGCGGTTTTATCCAGAGAATTCATCTTCAGAGATGGGAAGATCTTCATCAAAGAAATTCTTGACAATGAATTGGAGAACTCGTTTTCTCCAGTCTTTCTGATTTTCTTCTTTCCTCCAACCATGACCCTCATCCTCATACAGGACATATTCGACAGGAACTCCACGATCAGTTAGTTGTTCGACAATCTGATCAGATTCACCTTTGACTACTCTCGGGTCATTTGCACCCTGACCGATCATCATAGTTGCTTTGATATTATCGATATAGGTGATTGGTGACATCTGGATCAATCGTTCCTCGTCCTCGATCGGGTCTCCGATCCATGATTTCATAATAGGTTTCCAAAATGGAGGTACTGCTTTGACAAAGGTAATCAGATTGGATGGACCAACTAGGTCCACAGCAAGATGCCAGTATTCTGGTAATTGAGTCACACTCCACAAGGTAGCATAGCCACCAAATGATCCACCCCAAACACCAAGTCGATCACTATCAACCCAGTCAAGAGATCGCATATATTCAGCACAGGCTTTGATGTCACCGGTGATATTATCCCAGCTACGATGGATTTTCTTCTGGAAGGTAATTCCATAACCGGTTGATCCCCGAATGTTAGGTGCCATAATTCCAATGCCCAGATCAAGCAGGATTTGGAAGTTACCATTCCGAGCATAAGTGGGAAGGAATTGAGCTTCAGGACCTCCGTGAACATACAGCATCATGGGAACCTGCTGTCCATCGGTAACACCTTTGGGTTTATAGACGAAGGCATCAAATTCTAATTGATCATCTTCCAGTGAGGTCAGATGGACGAGTTCTGGATAGACCATATCGGCAGGATCAATACCACCCAGCATATTATCAGTAATCACCATCTCATCAAAATTCTCCAAATCCATCACGTGAATATCTGTGACTTTGGAACTATCAGTATAACCATAGCTGAGATACTGACCATCCTCAGAGAACTCATTGAGAAAGACCACACCACGGGTGGGGAATTCATGAGGATCGATCTGCTCTCCAGTCTTCAAATTGGTGAGATACAGTTTGGTATAGCCTCGTTCGTTGATCAGATACGATAACCAATTACCATCCTTACTGGTTGAGATCTGAAGTACATCCCAATCGGGAGTAAATCTCAGTTCCCATTCCTGTTTTTGAAGATCATAGAACCCACCAGCCTGGAACTCCAAATTGTGATCGGTAGTGAAGTAGAAACCAGAGGAATCAGCTGCCCAATCCTGAGAATTGAACTGAGCTTCCACACCTTCGGGAGAGATCTGTTTCATCTCCTGGGTATTCAGATCAAGCAGGAAGAGTTCATTATGTGTATTACTCAGAGTGTGAGAGATAATAGCATAGTTCTTATCAGGAGAGATGGATGCCGCAAAATAATTAGTATCGGCTGCGGTTAGCATCTCGATCTCACCTGTAGTATAATCCATAATTCCCACATCCATAGTCTGACCGAATTCATCTGTCGTGATCAGTAACTTACCCTCACCCAGATCACCATTGTATGCGTAAAAATAGCGGTGATCCTTGCTCTTCGTGATCCGTTTTGGGATACCTCCAGTTGAGGGAAGAACAAATAATTGATTCTTCTCATTTCCCTGGTAGTTGGCATTGAATAGGATGGTATCACCACCATCAATAAAACTAAATCCACTGAGGAACCACTCATCAGCAAAAGTTAATTGTTTGGGATTAGACTGGGGTAGTTGTTGGGACCAAATATCCTGTCTCCCTCGTGTATTACTCATATAATAGATCTTCTCGGAATTCTCGGGATGAAAATGTACACTTCCCACATTCCGTATTCGGGAGAATTGTCGGTAATCATATTTTGGATCAACCATGACGCATCATAGGGGCTTAACTATATAAATTATGGTTTATTCCAAATAAGGAAACTATGGTTCTAAATCAAAAGGACAGAATAATCTCAGAATTTGAGAATATGATCTGATAATCTGAGGTTTTTGGAGTATGCACCAACGACAAGTCAAATGATACCTATACAACTTCTTGGATCTCCTATCCAATACCGGTATTTTTATGCCAAGTATTCTACTCCAAATTGATGAGTCAGCGACCCTATCAGCGTGCGGTACTGGGTGGTACGTTTGACCGATTGCATGATGCCCATCGATCCCTGCTTCGGACTGCAGGACTGCTGGCATCTGAAGTATTTGTGGGAGTTGTATCTGAAGAACTCGGTAAGGAATTATTTCCAAAGAAACAATATCATGACTTGATCCAACCCTACCAAATCAGAGCCAATCAGGTCCGTCAGTACTTGAAGAAGTTCTGCAATCAGCCAGAAGTGGAACCACTTACCGATCCCTGGGGACCTGCACCAACAGACCCTGTGGCCGATCTGATCGTAGTTTCATTTGAGACAGAAGGAAATGCCGAACGGATCAATCATATGCGACGAGATAATCAACTTCCCGAATTGGACATTGCAGTTATTCCCTGGATCTATGTTGATGGCAAAAAAATATCTTCAACCAAACTTCGGCAAGAAGAGGCAACCCATCAAAATAGGTAAGTCATACAACTAAATAGCAATCAGAAGAGATCAAATGGAAGCAGGTTGAGGTTACTTGCTGAGATTACAACTGCGGCAAGTGCTAGTATGATAATAACGGTTTTTACTTTCCAAGAACTAAATAATGACTCTGCTCGCATTGCTATATTCACCCTGTTATGATATAATATAACTCATACCATATTTAAACGTGAGTTAATTCAATCCAAAGTATTTTTCAGCGGATAGACGAGATTAGCCAATTTATCAGTTTCCTGATTTTCCTTCAATTGTTCTTTAGTATGGTAGTATCCCTGATTGTAGGCATATCTATCCATATGAAGACCATCAAGTAGTTTTATTCGTAAGATATAGAATAACACTAGAATTAGACCAATGATGGTGGGGATAAACAACCAGGAAGAAATCTGGGTAATCCCATTCCATGCCATATGAGAGCCAATAGCAAGGGCGAATTCATCTAGGATACTCTCCTTGGCTCTGACTTTGAATTTACCCAGTCCCAGACCAAAGAGACCGGAATACATGGGATGGCCAATAATTTGGAAAAAAGAACGGCTGGATGCGATATATATCCCCGAGATGATGGAATCAGTTTGGAAGAAACCAAATATCCCATACAATAAGTTTTCACCACATGAGAAACCTGCGCCGAGTAAGGCACCGTAGACAAACCCATCAATTGGTCCATCCACATCATATCTACGCACAAGAATTACCAGAAGTAGAGCCTTGGTAATTTCCTCACAAATAGGACCGATCACTGCTGTGAAGAGAAGATTGGTTGATACCCACAGATGGGATAGCACTGAAAGGAGAAGAATTGCCGGGATTAGGGCCAGTACACCGGTTGTAAATGAGATGGCAAGATCCTGCACTGGTTCGGGTTCAAATTCATCAATATAGTAGTAAAACCATACCGTCACAAAGGTCAAGAGGAGGACGACACTGAAAATCCCCAAGAATGCGATGAGAATTTCCCAAGTATCCATAGATACTTGTTATGATGACCTGATAAAAGCGATTCTATCTCTGTCTACTTCAACTGCTACCAACAGATGAGTTCTGCGATGACCATTAAGCCAAAATTAAAAGCAATGAATCTGGATCTTCATACATGAGTATAGAATATCCAATCGTCGTCCTGCATAATGTAGCATCATCAAAAACTTGCTCTGAATTTGTAAAAATTGCAGCAGGGATGGGATTCAAAACACTGGCAATCACCCATGCACAGGGGTCAGCCGCACAACGTGGATTGCCAGCAGCACAAAAACAGGCAATGCAGAATGATATCAATTTCTTCTCATTATCAACCGTAGATGATATCATCGAGCTACTGCAACCCGAAACCTTGATCGTGGTAGCACCTCCACCCTATGGTAAGAAAAACCTGGATGCAGATTTTGTCAAATCATTGGAAGGCAAGAGATGGGTTGCAGTATTTGGCGGTAATGATCCGGGTCTGGGCCGGAAGGATCTGGCAAAAGGAGATGAGATCGTGCAGGTACCAGCTGGTGATATAGGTTCACTTGGTACATTGACCCTTGGTTTGGCTCTTTTGACCGGAAAATTTGCATTCAACCGGTAGTGGAAGATATGGCCAGGAAAGGGACCAGAACCAGTTCATTTGGCTCATCAGGTAGAGAATCACATGATTCCACCGAATTCTACAATTCCAAATTATATGATCAGTATTCATTTCCTGAGAAAAAACAGATTGAGGAAACCGAATTGCCCGAAGAACTGAGAGATTCAATTATCCGAGCTGATTCACGTGATCTGGCTCAGATCCCCGATCATTCCGTTCATCTAGTCATTACCTCACCACCTTACAATGTCTCAAAAGATTATGATCAGGATCTGTCCCTTCGCGAATATCTGACGATGATCAGAGAAGTTATGCAGGAGATGGATCGGATCCTTATCCGTGGAGGTAGAATCTGCATCAATGTGGCTAATGTGGGGAGAAAACCCTATCTCCCCCTGTCCTCTTTTATCAATACCATCATGATTGAGTTGGGATTTTATATGCGTGGTGAGATCATCTGGGACAAAGCTGCATCAGCCGGAAGTTCTACTGCATGGGGATCCTGGCAGAGTGCTTCCTCACCTACACTCCGTGATGTTCATGAGTATATCCTCATCTATTCCAAAGGAGAATTCTCCCGGAAGAACAGTAAGCATGACAAACAGGATACCATCAGCCGTGACGATTTTCTTGAATTGACAAAGAGTATCTGGAATTTTCCCACCGCGTCTGCAAAAAAAATTGGCCATCCTGCCCCGTTTCCTGATGAATTACCACGACGGTTGATTGAACTCTATTCGTTTGAGGGAGATATCATCGTGGATCCTTTTGCCGGATCAGGAAGTACCGCAATTGCCGCCAGACAAACAGGTAGATCATTCATCATGATCGATACAGAACAGGAATACTGTGAATTAATGCGAGACAGACTTCTGGAATTTGATCCCAAAAATACGTTGCATCATTATTTCTGATCAGAGATACTCAGAACAAGATATTTATGAGGATACTTCCTTCGGTAGGATTGTGACTAGCTATCAAATCTACTCCTGGAATGTCAATGGTATCAGAGCAGCCACCCGGAAAGGATTACAGGATTGGATGAATGCTACTGATTTTGATATACTGTGTCTACAGGAGATCAAAGCACTACCCGAACAGATACCGAAGAAACTACATGGAGAGTACCATCTCGAGGTGAACTCGGCGGATAAAAAAGGCTATTCTGGTGTGGCCACCTTTTCCAATTCGGCACCGAAAGAGGTTGATCATTCAATAGGCAGAGATGAATTCGATGATGAAGGTAGAGTCCTGATGACAAGATTTTCTGAATTCATCCTATTCAATGTCTATTTTCCCAATGGCAAGAAGAATAAGGAACGATTGGATTACAAAATGCGGTTTTATCACAAGTTCCAGCAGATCTGTGAGCAATTGCTCAAGGAAGGAGAAGCAGTAATTGTCTGTGGTGATGTCAACACTGCACATAAAGAGCAGGACCTGGCTCATCCCAAACCCAACTCGAAGTATTCCGGATTCCTTCCTGAGGAGCGGAAATGGATAGATAGTTTTCTTGATACTGGCTTTGTGGATAGTTACCGGCATCTGCACGGTGATGGTGAAGGTGATTATACCTGGTGGTCAATGCGATCTAAAACAGCTCGAGCAAAAAATGTCGGTTGGCGTTTGGATTATTTCTTTGTCTCACGTAATTTAGTAGATCATCTCACCTCTGCACAGATTCATCAGGATATCGAAGGATCTGATCATTGCCCAGTTAGTATCACGTTAGAATTCTAATTGATTTTCTAGTATAGGAGCATTTAAGTTACAATCTCAGCAATAATAACCTATGACAGAAATTGACCTCCGCAATCTGAGTAAACTTGAAAAGGAGTATCAGGCTGCTGTCAAAGAACATCCAACCATTCATAATCAGTTTCTACTCGGCAAGATCTATCAGAAACAACACCGGTATCAATTAGCAGAGAAGATGTACAAGCAGGTACTCTCGCAGGAAAGATTACCCGAATGTTTGCTGAGATATGGTGAGATGAGTTTTGATCGAAAGCAGTATGACAAAGCGCTACCATTACTACTAGAAGTATCTCAGACTACAGATGAGACCTGGCAATTTACCGAACTGGTGGACCAATTAATTGAGACTATCTACGCGTACGATACTTGTTAGAATTAGGACGTTGAGCACTTTTATGCCGGAAGCATTTTGTTACAGCAGAATGACAGAGATTTAGACACGTATGAAACGCGATTTTAAATCAGAACTGGAAAAAATTGACTCGGTTATAGACCAACTCGGCTCAGTTGCAGGTGCAGATGGGAAGATTACCCGCGAGGAACAGTCACTACTTGACGAGATAATGGATAATCTCAGTGACTACCGGTTACTGGTACTGGATGCGTTAGAAGATGATACAATTACCGAGGAAGAATCCAAGAAGATGCAAGACGCACTTGACAAGATTGTGGATAATGCCAGTAAAATAGCACTAGAAGATGGTAATTTCACCGCAGATGAGGAACAATTGATTGAGACCATCATCACCTTTGCAGAAAACTGAAGTAATGGATAAAATTACCCCATAATACACGTCTTAAACCAAAAAGATAGACTCAGGATATGTACTGAAAATAGATGAAACTTTAGAAGAAACTAATATTGTATATGCTTGGTACTATCAAGCAAAAGTTGATCTAGAGCATAGGAAAGATATTAGCAAGCTACTTGAAAATCAGGATATTTACAATAGGTCCTTAGAACAGATGGTAAAATTGGTTATTCACATGGATCGCTGAATACACGAAGTGTTGGAATGGTACCTTGATCACCATTACATCCTGTTGTACCTGGTCCTGCAAATGCGACTTGGGCCAGTAACAATAGGAGAAATGGAGCAAGAAAGATCGTGAGTTTGCGTAATCCAAATTGAAGTTGAGATAGTTTTAATCCCATAGTAGTACTTACCTAAATCATAATAAAAACAACTGAATGATGATTTTACATTAGTTTTAATAATGAAATACTGATATAATCACGACAGACCATCCTGGATAACCGGTGATAGGTCTCGGTTGTACCTGCCCCAGCCGTCAGAAATCACATGGTCATATGGACCTGCCATCGTCTGAGTAGTATAGTCAATTGATTTACTACGAGATCGGTAGATGATTTGAGGTCGGTAGAAAAAAAACATGAATTCACCGTATAAAAATCGCCAAAATCAATTTTAGATAGAAATACAAAATTATAGAATTCCAAACAACAGAAATAGAAATAGTGGGCGAGGGGGGATGTGTTCGAACAAAACCGCAGTTTTAAATTCGTTGAACCCCCGACCACGTACAAATCGGCAACTACAGACGTTATTAGCCTAAGTTGTCCCCAAGCACGCATCCTCCCAGACTAGACTACCCGCCCAAATGCTGGGATTGAGATTATCCTATGAGGTATAATCTCATACTGTCTGTATCGCTAGTCAGTTTTAATTATAGTGATAGATTTGTACATCGCTGTATAGTCTTCAAGGATGAATTAGAACTACTGTAGTAATTTAATCTACAACAAAGACGTCTTAAATATGCAACAATGGGAACAGATCGATCAGAGATCAGAAAAAATCCTTCAAGGCACGAATATCAGACAGGGTCAGATCAGTCTGTTCTGCGATTATCTCGTAAAATTCATCGATTGAATTGGCAACATAAGTATTGTCAGTTAATGATACTATTCTCTTTGTCTGCAATCCCTCGAGGGTAGAAGGTATTGAATGCTGCCATGATCGGGATTTGCTATGTTTTAGGATGGTATCGACGTCTAATGCACCATAGACATTGAGAAGATAGAAGACGTAGATCTCATCAGCAGAGAAGTCAGTGGTTGATGCCAATTGCTCAATAATCTGATCAAGTGGAGTTCGTATCACGAGATCTAGTATCAATTTAAATTTTAAAAATAATCGCCTATCAGCAAGTGAAATGAAAAAAATAAGAGGGGTACTGAAATATTTGTTTCACCAAATTATTCAGAGCTCACCAAACACTGACAGGATAATCCATATAATCAAGGATTACATGATAGTGGGTGAAGTAATAGAGTTGCTGGTCAGACTTCCAGATTCTTGCTGAAATATTTTAGTAACGACTTGAGATGGAGAGACTACGTGACCACGATTTTTGATCTGGTATTGATCCCAGTAGCATATAGCTATGTCTTTGGACTGATGTATTTTGCATCTTCTTGGAAAAGACAAGATAAAATCAGCGGTGCTATGGCGAGAAAATTGGTTCATCTCGGAATTGGGATACTGGTCATCGTCGCACCATTACTCTTCTCCTCTAATCTTGTTCCTACTGCAATTGGAATAAGTTTTATCCTGATCACCTTTCTGACCTCGCCGATTTCACCACAAGCAAGCTGGCGGGTGACCGCATTTAAAGATGGACACAGCTTAGGAACGGTATATTATTCTATTAGTCTGACCCTACTGCTGTATTTTTTCTTTCCCCAGGGTTGGATAATTCAGGTGGGATTTCTCCCCCTCGTATTTGGTGATGCAATTGCTAATCTGGCCGGATTGAGATGGGGACAACGATTGTGGCCAAATAGCAAGAAATCCCTTGAGGGGTCGATCGCTGGGATCGTGGCTACATTTATCTTCCTCCTCCTGATTCTCTCAATCTACCGGATGTTGAAACTCTTTCCCGTAAGAATAGGACCAATGATTCTCCTCACCAGTATTGTGGCGGTTTTCATGGGAATTGTCGAAGTAATTAGTCCGAGTGGATTGGATAACCTCTCGATTCCATTTGTTTGTACTTCCATTGCAATTGTATTTGAGAACTTGTATATGGTATGAAGAGTTTCTGTAGTCCCACAAAATTTCCATATATTCATATAGGAGAATTTTATAAATTTAGTCATGGTTGGTTATACAGGTGCAGAAGAAGCAGGTATATTATTATTGATGGTATTCTTCCCACCACTAGCTGTAATTTTAGGAATAAACTTTCTATTGGCAACAATTGGAGCCTCTACGTTAGTAATAATACTCGTAAGTATTTTCAATATTGGACTCTCTATTTACCTCCTGATACGCTGGGGGCTGATTCAGGATCTTGCATCAACTGTCCAGGCAGTACTTCAATCTTAATTATTGATATAGTACCTACTAGACTTTCTGACCACTCGTTTCCCAAATCAGATGAAAAGAGGTAAGAAATTGAAAATAAAGCGAGCGATCTTCGATACTCAATATCTTTGGTAATCGAGATTCCGTCGTCAGTGATACGTCATAATGAAGTGGACGACCTGCAATCCTCGTTCTCATATGTACTACCATCTGATCAATAAGATCCAGGTCTCCTGATTCCATCAGAATTGTCTGTAAGAGTACCTCGACATCCTGCAATCGACAATGCTGGAAATCAATGAAGATATCACCTGCCAGATAGTAAAAACCTGATACCCCTTGAATGAATGACAGGAGATTATCACTAATCGAGACATGATTACTGATATCTACTTCTATGGATATGATTGTACCCATTTTCTGTAGATGTCTAAGATCACCTAGATATTTGTCTACACCATAAAGAGTCGGATGATTTGCGGTTAAATTCATAACGTATCAACTCTGACTGAGAATCATCAATTGGATGTATGATTGTCGATTCAACTAATAATACGTTTTTCACGTTATTAAAGATATGGATCAGTGGAGAGATTTGCGATACCATACCGGCGTATACCACGAGTACAGCACTTGATTCAATTCATCTCGATCCCAATAGATTCTATTAGGAAATGAATATTCTTCCAGTGATCATCTGAAGCCTTGATACCATTGATTGAATTGATCAGCCCTTCATCAGCATACCAGGTTCGAAATAATGCGACCAGTTTTTGGAGTGCTCCGGCAATAATGGGTGTGGTAACCATAGAACTGGTGATTTTCAAATCTAATTCATAATCCAGCAATGGTTGTAGGGTCGGTTGTTTGATAAAATATCCCACCGGTTGACCATCCCAGCAGATCATCCATTGTTCCGCCTGTTCTGGTAGCTGAGTCTTGGGTTGAATCGTGGGGTCCTCAAGGACCAATGGAGGCAAATGCAAGATTGCATATGGATCAGATAAGGGTAAGAGATCTACTCGGTTCACCGCAGCAAGGTCTTCAACATCATCTTCTGAAGGATGTATCGTATCAATTACCTCTGCAGTAGTATACTGGAGTTCGGTCATATCTGCAAGAAAATATCCCTCGATAATCTTATGTCTCCGGAGATAGGCATCAAGTAAGGACTGTAGTTCCTTGATTGAGATCCCTAAGTATCTTGATAATTGTTCCTTGGTCAGAGGTGGATTACTTTCCAATGCCAGGAGCATAAATGTCCCCACAGATGCCATTGCTCGTTTACCTGCAATCGGTTTATTGTAAGCAGGAAGGTCGGTATCAAATAGTATCCAACTACAATGATCAAAGTGAAGATCACCAGGAAGTTGTTTACGAATAACTCTTGCTCGTTCCAGATAACGTAATCGCTGTTTGACAGTAATTGGGCTCTCACTTACCTCTTGCATGATTTCATCGGTGGTAGATGGATTTTGAAGACAACTCATGATCTTCTTATCAAGAAATGAAAATTTTACCTGTTTGGGCCAACCTCGGATAATATCCTCAACATGATCAACATGAACAAATGCCATACGATAATTGATGCCAGGGATATAAACAACATCAGTCAGATCTACGACATTCGGATCCCTACTCAATCGATAGGCAATGGATCGAATATCTTCGAGGGGACCAAGATGATAGAGAAGCTCTGCTGCAGTTCCGTCATAATCGAGAAATTGACGATTTTTTGCCCATGAACCCAGAACTTTCCAGTTCAGGATTGATGAGGGTTCATCATTTTCAGCATTTGGGTGTGGCTCCGTATTCTGTTGTTGGCGATCCAACACAAGACGATTCTTCTTTACCTGATAACCACGATCATGTAATAGATTGAGTAAATCTTTGATTACTGCGGTCAATTCATCATCAACCTGATTAGTGAGAACGCGTATTTTTCGATCTTTGGACCAATTTTCAATCTCAGATAAAATATTTGGTAGTTCATGATTGGTCGTAGGAAATCTACTGAGGTTTTTGACGAGATACTCATTTCTACCATCAGTTTTATCCAAATCAAACTCTGCCTGCGGTATACCATCTATGAAGATCCAGTAATCAGCGTTTTTGTGTGTAAAGTATCGCTCTAATTTGATCATCTCGACCAGAGCATCTCGCTTCTCAAGGACAAATACTGGAAATTCCTCATAGGCATCACTGGTAATGGTATCGGGTAGACAGAAGAGTTCATCAGGAGATTCAGCACGAGTCAATCCCCGATCAATTCGGTCCTGCTTTGCAAGACTGGCAATTGGCCTGGCTAGATCATTGCGGTCCAAGCCTGTGAAAAATTCAAGTTGATCGACAGTACAGTAGGGATATTTGGCTAAAATCGTAAGGATACGTTGTTTTGGATCGAGATCAATCCTGATATCCTTCAGAAAATCATCAGTACGATAGACCATATCATTTTGTTTAATAATATTCCAATTATTTTGTTCACGACGAAGTCGATAATTGAGTTTTCGGACACTCATTGAGAGATCTTGTGCAAGATCCTGTTTATCAATACCTCCATCGGGGATCAGGTCGATCAATTCCCGATCGTTAACTGCTGATTGATATCCTGGAACCAGCAGAGCAACAGTTGTTTTGGTCATGATCCGATATGCTCGACCGATAGGGACCTTGACAGAATACGCATCATTTAGCCGTTTCAATGCAGATCGGAGTTGACCTCCCATCCGAGATACTAGACCATACTCACCATATATCCATAGGGCTCGTTCTAAAGCATCTTCCAATTTAGGATTGGGGACTGAAAGTGACAACTGTTGTCGTACCCGGGTACGTATAACTGAGGCTAAATCCAACATCGTTGTCACAGATCCTCCCAATAGGTGGCAATAGCACCACCAAATTTGGCAAGTTCGAGACGTCGCATGCCTTTGCTAAATACGAATTGCTCGATTTCTTTTACCAATTCAACCAATCTGTTTTTGATGACATCAAGCTGGATCAGGTTCAGATCAGTGATTACTCCGCTATCTTGTTCACGTTGATAACTGAAACTGGCAATAATCTGACCATCATAGGTCATGACATGAGTATCGGCAGTATCCAGTTCAAATAATTGTTCTTCTGTCTCGTAGATCAACCAACCTTCCAAATACTTGGTTTTGGTAGGATCACCTAGAATTTCTGCTTGGCTTGCGGTGAAATACATTACCTCCTTGCTACTACGTTCTCCCTGATGAACGGCAGCTGATAAAATCTCATGAGTATTGAGTAGAGTGGTCAAGGTGATTAGCAATTGGGTTCTACTTACGATTGGATGATAATCCTGGATGAGTTCGATTAATTGGGCAAAATTCAGGGGACCTTTTGACCGAATAAAATACATGGAGAGGATCTGGAGTTGTCTGGCTAGCGACATGGATTTCATCGGAACCTGCCGATACTCGTTGATTTTGGCAAAAGGAGAGATCACCTCCACAACTCCGTTCTGAACGAATTCGTAGAGTTGATCAGCAACATCACGGGATTTCATATCCAATTTCTGAGTCAATTCATTTCTACTGTGAATGGAAGTCAAGGCATCAAATACCGGATGCTCAAAGGTCTTTTCTCGTCCAAAAAGGGCCCGGAAAATATCATCACGATACAGTTTCCCTGATTTATGATGGATCTGTCCTTTACGTAGATGATGTGATACCAGAAGTTGAGCTTGAGATGGTGATAGATCAAGCATTTGTAACACGTTTGTTGTGGTAATAATCGGGTTTGCTTCAAATAATGCAGAGAGATCCTTATATCGTTTTTCCAGTTGTTGTTTACTATTGATTTGACGAGTTATGATAATATCATGCTTTGAGAAATCATGTTTTTGACTGGTACCTATTACCAAATGATCAATTTGAAGTTGATACCCTATCTCCTGTAAAGTCGTAACTGCTAATTTGATATCAGGATGATTAGCTGCTTTGTAATTGATCTCCTCTATAAAGACAACAGGGGTTTGATATGCTAGCTTGGCAAGATCATGTATCGCCACACCTACCTTTTTGACAAGATTTGCGTTCTGTATTCTTCTTTTACTTAATTGCAGATTAATTACTTGCAGAATATCCTTATCGGGGATACTGATCTCAATATAGCCCTTAGGTAGACCTTCATGAATGATACTTAATCGGGTTTGACGTGGGAGAAAATCACGACGAAACGATCCAGAAGTCATGTAAAAATATGGATCAAGAGGAGACAGAAGGTAGAGTTCATCCAGTTCATCCAAACCAATATCAAGATCATATAACGTATCGAAACTGTAATCATGACCATAATAGGTGGTATTCAGTAATAATTGCGACTGTAAATCAGAAGCATCCAATCCCTCCTCGATAACAGGATAGGGAAGACGAGTGATCCGAAGCAGGTCATTTACGGTTAGTGGACCATACCAATGACAACATTTCCGGATAACATTGATCACAGCCTGTTGATAAGAAGAATCAGTTATACTTACGGTAGGGAGAGGGATGTATCTCGGATTGGGAAAGCCACCATGAGTCAGAGTCAATTCAAAACCAGTTCTTGAAATGTATAGTTGATCTTCCAATAATTTCAGTGCATCAGATATCGTCGAATAGGGATAATTCAGGAGTTGGCTCAGTTCTCTTTGCGTAAGACCTGGACGTTCAGCAAGGGTGAGCAATACCTCATGAGCGATTCCATCAGGTTGTGTCTCAGGATCTCGGGTGACTCGGACGAAATCTTCTAGATCACGGTGATGGATGAAGACTAGTCTTCGACCGAGAAAACGACCAAAGTAAATGCTACGATCCGTAAGCAGAGCTCGTAGACGTCTCCAATCGAATTGATCTAGTCTTGAAACCAACTCAATAGGATCCCGTGCCGGGCCATTCTCCCGGAGATAATCAATAACCGTCATCTTATCCGACCGATTTCTACGTAAGAGACGCATCCGATAGAGACGGTAATTTTTAAGTCGATCCTCGGTAATCAATTCATCAGGTTGGTTAACACGACTTAACTGCTCACGATCCTCACTACGGAGATACTGATTTTGATCCGTTGTGAACTTGCCTCTGAGAATAGCTGTACTTCGTTGAAGACGACGCAGAATAGGATCGATTCGCTCTGAAGTGGTGTCTAATTGTTCTGCCAGTTGATCAGAGGTTTGCGGCCCAGCATATTCTAACCGTCGCAGGATCAGATGTTCCCAACCACTATCAGGAGATAATTGATCTGAACGCTGTCGTGCCAGATCAATCGACTCATCGGAACTGGAAAATTGGGTCCAAAATGATTGATCATGAATGGCTCCGATCAGAGCCAGTTGGTCATAGGTGGTAAAATTATCCCTGCCATATCGAATGACCTCGGGATGATGATCTAACATCGTTGCAATTTCATCGTCTGGGCGATCCCAAATCCTTGTACCATAAGCGATCTTGTCTGCACTCATCGGAAATTCTGCCAGTCGTTTTATCCGCATATCTTCAGGTAGGGTCTTACTCAATTTTGCGGCAAAATACTCTTCAACCTCTTTCTGATCGAGAATTGATTCATAAGCAGCAAGTTCGGGGAGAATTCGAGAAATAACCTGCTGGTGCAGGGAGGCAAGCAGGTTACGACGATTTTCCATCATGACCACATCCAGTTCACCATTGAGGAGCAGTTCATGAGTAAATGAGGAGGGAACTTCAGCAGGTGGTTGTAGCGAGACAGTAATATCTCCCGTCTGCAGGCGACTGATTACATTTTCAGCTTCAACCAGGTTGTAGGTATCATGGAGAACCTCTCGATAAGCTTCTTTGACAACTACCATTTCATCAGTAAGATTCTTCAATAACCAACGGGCAGTCCGTTGCTGTTGAGAGACACTGATACTTCGTCGTCCCCATCGTCGGAGGATCATCAGAGAACGCGCTGCTGCATGACGGAAACGAACCTTGAACATTTCAGTATCACGAAGACTTCTCATGATATAGTCTTCCAATGAGATCTCAGCTAATCGATCAAACAAAGGACCTATTTCAAACTCGAATCCCGGAGGGATACGAAGGAGAATTCCATTGTCAGTTGCCAGAACACCCACATTGTTGTTAATTTTCTCCGATACGAGAGTGGCTAGAGCTTGTGCCAAGGCCTGATTAATTTCAAGGCCATATAACATCAGAATGAGTAGATTTGTTGAACCTGTGGGATCAGTATAGCTCTCCACGATTAATCGATCAAGACCAGGTACTGGAGCCAATCCCTGTTGTTCTATTATATAATCCACAATCACCTCGGCTTCAATCTCACCGACAGGATATCGTGAGATAATCCAATCAACCGCCTCAGTCTTGGATACCTCCAATTTTGCGACGACATTTTGGAGGAGATGATCTAACTCCTCAGAGACTTCTAAAGTTCGGGTCTGTGCTTCACCACCCCAGGAGGGGACTGTTGGAACTCGACCAGGGGCATTCTCAACGAGAATCTTATTCCCTACTGATCGGACAAATTCATAGGATTTACCACCAAGTACGAAGATATCCTGAGTTTGTAATCGTTCTGCAAATTTCTCCGAGATTTGTCCAATCATAGTTCTGAACCCTTGGAGAACTACATCAATTGTCGTTACATCAGGAATAGTCCCAATATTTTGGAGATATGCTTGTCTACCACTCTTTCTACGACCAAATTCCTCAATTGCCTCATCCATCCAAAGATGACCATATTTCCAAGAATCTTCAGTTCCAGTGGGGTCTGCGGCAGTTCGTAATATTGTGAGAAACTCGGTATAGGTGAGATTACGATAAGGATAGGCGGTAGATATGACTTGATATGCTTCGTGAAAATCCCACTTCTGTTCTAGTGCCATCCCAACCAAAATTTGGATCAGTACATCAGCTGGTGCTTCAGGAATACGTATAGCATCAATATTCCCTTCTTTGGCTAATTTGGCAATAACCACACACTCCAACAGATCATCTCGACCAAAGACCAGGACCTTTCCCTTTGATATTAATTCTTGCGAATGACCTGAACGACCAATACGTTGTAATAAGGCACGGACGGTTTTGGGACTACCAAGTTGGACGGTGAGATCAATTGAACCAATATCAATACCCATCTCGAGACTGGTGGAAGTGAAAACAGCTTTCATTTCACCATTTTTAAGACTGTTTTCCACATCTAATCTGACTTGTTTATCCAAAGACCCGTGATGTACAGCTATCTTATCCTGCCATTCCTCCTTGACATGTTCTCTGAGTTCCACGACCAATCGTTCTGATAGATGCCGAGTATTGGTGAAAATCAAAATCGTCCGGTTATTCTCCAAGTACTCTTGTAAATACTCCAAATGACGTTTTTCAATGAGGCTGAATGGGGCATGAACTAGATTACGAGTGGGAGTAATTACCTCAATATCTAATTCACGGAGACCTCCTCGGTCAATCATACCCAATTCAATATCCCTCGACCCAACAAGATACTGACCAATTAATTCTGGAGGTTCAACCGTGGCACTTAATCCAATCCTGGTCAGGGGACGTTTCAAGTAATACTCCAACCGTTCTAAGCTCAATGCGAGGTGAGTACCCCGTTTATTATCAGCTAATGAATGGATCTCATCCACAATTAGCCAACGAATATGACGCAGTCGTTCTTTGAATTTAGGAGCAGCCAGCATCAGACCCAATGATTCGGGGGTCGTGATGAGGATATGAGGAGGATGCCTGAGGAGCCGTTGGCGTTCTTTTGTTGGCGTATCACCCGTTCGTTTGGCAACCGTGATACTGGTACCTGTTGCATCTTTAATGTCCGATAACGGGATTTCAAGATTCTTATGAATATCATTATTCAGCGCTTTCAGTGGGGAGACATAAAGAGCATAAATTTGCTTCTCTAATCCGTTGGTTTTCTCCAGATGATAGAGTTCTGAGATGATCCCCAAAAAAGCAGCCAAAGTCTTTCCAGCACCGGTTGGAGCCATAACTAACGTATTCTTGTTAGCGATTATCCGGGGAATTGACATCAACTGTACCTCATTCAACGCAGAAAAGCTGCTCATAATCCATTGATTGACTGCAGGCGATAACTGAGCAGTCACCTCCTCTGCTGAAGGAACTGTTGTGATAAGATCAATTCGAGGAGATACAGCCACAGTATATGCTTGGTTTTGGTTACAAAAAATCCTTTCAATACGTCAATAATAATTATCTGTCCCAGATAGTGGAGGTAATACCACAGAATTGATTATTGAGATTATTGCTCATCGGGTAAAAATACCGTTAACTCATTTTATAGGATAGAAAAGGAGCCAAAATAGCAAAGAGAAAAATTGGTAGCACCGCCCAATATGACCAATTCAGACCAGAACCAGTGGTGAGATCTATGAATATTAGAAAAATACAGGCTGAAAGTGTATAAGGAACTGATTTTTTCCAATTCCTATACTCTTCGAGGTTCTTTTCCTCGTAAGTTTTTTCCGATTGAACGCCCTGATTTACTAAATTGGCACCACACTTAATACAGTAGTCAGAATTGGGTTGATTATCTTCACCACAAGAATCACAGATAAGCGATGATTTCGTCATAGTGGATAATAGACTACTACTATCTTATATGTGCTGTAATATTACTAAAAAAATGATGAATCTTATTCATAATCTAAAAAAAGTTTTTCACAAAATTTTTCTCATCTCCTTCTCGCCGCCGTTATTCCATAATTTCAGCTGCTTCAATAATGGTATTTCTGACTGAAATACTACTCAGCTGACAAAAATCATAACGAGAAAGATGAAATCCACTAATCTCGAATATTATGCTTTTCCTGTGATTAGGCTAAGTATTGCCAGAGTGATAATAATCGCCATTTTATTTAGGTTATGCAACTAGAAGAGATAAGCTAATTGAATATCGTAATTTATCTACATTCTTTTAAATAAGGGAAATTTATGAGGATATGTTACTGCGTAGACTGCAAGCGGTCGTACCGACTTAAAGATGCTGCAAGAGCAGAAGAAGAGAACAGTATATCTGATATTGTCCTTAGTAATTGTAGTACATGTAGAACCAGTAACATCCTGCGAGAAACTGAAGTTAACGTATTCAGAAGCAGAAGGTGAAATATAATGCCACCAACAAAGAAAGAAATTAAGGAAAGCGTTGAGAAAGCCCTCAATGAGAAGAAGGATCGAAATTTCAAAGAGAGTTTTGACCTTCACATTGGGCTGAAAGGCGTTGACCTCAAAGATCCATCAAAAAGATTTAGGGCGGAAATACTTCTTCCTCATAAGCTAAACAAACCTGTAAAGCTATGTGTGATTGGAGATGAAGCCTTTGTTAACCGTGCTAAAGAAGCCGGAATTGAACATACCCGAACCGAAGATCAACTGGAAGAGATGGCTCGGAATCCCAGTGAAACCAAGACATTTATCGACAATATTGATTATTTCCTGGCTTTACCCCAGATGATGGCCACTGTTGGTCGTCTTCTTGGTAGATTCCTTGGTCCTGCTGGAAAAATGCCAGCAGTTGTACCACCTGCAGCAGATCTCTCGGATTTTGTGACCAGATATGGACGAACTTGTAGAGTTCGCTTGCGACAAAATCCTGTGATTCATGCACGTGTTGCTACTGAGGATATGGATGTGGACGAGATTACCGATAATGTACGGACTATTTTGACTGAAGTCGAAAACCGACTCGAACAAGGACCTAACAATGTCAAAAATGCATTTGTTAAGACTACAATGGGTCCTGCTATTAAGATAGGAGCCTGATCAAGATGAGTGTAGAAGCTAAGGTATCTCCCCGGAAGAAAGAGATTGTTAACGAAATTATTGAAGATCTGACCAATTACAAAACGATTGGACTCATTGAAATGGAGTCCATCGGTGCTGGAACGGTTCAGAAACTTCGTGCCGAACTTCGTGGCCGAGCAAAAATTAAAGTAGCTAAAAATACTTTGATGAGAAAATCACTTGAGCTGATTGAGAACCTAGACGGTGCTGAGAAATTATCAGATCGGATTAGTGGTCCAGTTGCTTTTCTATTTACGAATGACTCACCCTATGTCATTGCTAATTACCTTGAAAAGAATAAGGTTAAAGCTCCTGCCAAAGCCGGTCAGATTGCACCTAAAGCAGTTACGATCAAAGCCATGAATACTGGAATGCCCCCAGGAACAATCATCTCAGAACTGAATTCTGTTGGGCTTCCTACAAGAATTCAAGAAGGTACGGTGGCAATTCCCGAAGACACTCAAGTACTCGAACCTGGTGATAAGGTTTCAACCACACTAGCAGCAATTATGTCTAACCTAGGGATTGAACCCTTCGAAGTCGGACTATCAATTGCATTAGTACTGGAAGGTGGAGATCTAATTGAACGAGATGATTTACTCATCGATTTTGATGAGTATATCAGTAATCTGGTCTATGCCCATCAACAGGCAGTCAACCTCTCCGTCAATGCCGGTATTGTTACCACGGAGACTGCACCTTTGGTTATTGGTCAGGCCAAACAACGTGCTCTGGCATTGGCCGCCTCAATTGGCTATGTCTCAGAAGACACCGCATCCGTGGTATTTGGCCGTGCCCAATCTCATGCACTTGCATTAGCCCGTGCAATTATGGAGATCGACAGTTCAGCCTTATCAGCAGAGGTTTTAGCAAAAGCCTCAGCCTCACCTGTAACCTCAACGGCTACCAGCTCTGCTGACGATGAAGAGGAAGAAGAAGAGGAAGTTGAAGAAGAGGAAGAGGGAGAAGTCGTCGAAGACGATGGACTCGGAAGCCTCTTTGGATAAATTCTGATACACAATACGTCATGGCAGATGACATTAACTTCTGCCAAAATTCGGCTTGAAACAACCGATAGGTCCTGAGGCGGACCGAAAATGACCTCCCGTTGTAAGGAACGGTAATTCTTACATCCAACAAAGGAGAAAAACAAAAATGGAATACTTATACAGTGCACTCGTATTGCACAAAGCTGGAAAAGAAGTAACTGAAGACGGTATCACCTCGATTCTTGAGGCTGCCGGTGTAGATGTTGACTCTGCTAGAGTAAAAGCACTTGTTGCTGCACTCAGCTCAGTTGATATTGATGATGCCCTTGAGTCAGCCGTTATGGCTGCTCCTGCTGCCGCTCCCGCTGCTGGTGGATCCGGAGGATCTGCTGCAGCAGAAGAAGAGGAAGAGGAAGAAGAGGAAGAAGAGGAAGAGGGAGAAGTCGTCGAAGACGATGGACTCGGAAGCCTCTTTGGATAAATTCGAATCACTAATATTTAGTTACACAAGATAATATCTCAATACAATTACAAAAGCAATTAAATCAATTTCATTCACCTTTCGATATTAACTATTACTCAATCATATCCGCTGGAGATGACAGAAACCCATACGATGCCAAAAGCGGAATAAATTTGTCTGATCTACACCTACCTGATAGCTGTGATACAACGATAAAACCGTTTGATGACTGATAATTAATCCTACATCCTTCCGACACTGGAAATTAATACCATTGATTGTAGAAATAATTCGATTGAGGGCATCCGAAAATCGCTCCCCAATTTCAAGATTAAAATCGAGAAATTTTGCCTCAATCATCAAATTATACTCTTCCTCAGTCTCATAATGACGATCAAGATGTGCCTCATGTAATCCATCAACTTCTATAATGTCTAATCCCAGATATCTAGATAATGGTAGAGCTGTCTGGATGGCTGTGGTCTCAGGGGAAGAATAAATAACTGTAACGGACTGCAGCTGTTTATTTTCCTTCAGAGTTGCTGCTTGGGCTTGACCTCGTTGACTGAGAACCCAATCACGTGGATGTTGAAGTGAATCTATTTGAGGTTCTGCCGTAGTTAACAAGAATTGATAGCTATTTTCCTCTCGTTTACTGAAATTATCAATATGAGAGTTGGCATAATGATCAATGGAGGACACGTTTAACATAATCTAGTCCATGTAAACAAAAGTATTACCTATCAGGTTATCTGAAATGTCCAATAATAGATAAATGTCAAATTACCTAATGGCATTCCCACAATTTTGGCAGTACTGATCTCCTTTCTGGAATTTAAAACCACAAGCGGTACATTGATGATTCACAAATTCAGGATTTGCAGGATAAGTTTGGGATTGAGCTACTGACTTGGTTGGTTTACCGAAAATTAAATTCGCGACTGGATTTCGCAGGAAAATCAAAGGAAGAACTATAAAAAACGGATCAATGCCAAAGAAACGGATATTGACAAAAATACTCCCTATAATGAGTATCCAAATTGATATTGACCAAACTGAGCGAAACTGCTCCCGATTCATAACTGTATTAGATATTTGATGTTAATGAACATCAGGATGGGGGGTTAAAAAATAAGATCAAAATACTGGTCCTCGACTATAATCAACTAATTAGACATCCGCCTCATAAACAAGTGATTCACAATTAGGGCAGTAATATTTTTGTGGATCATCATCACTTATATCTAGATTGGGTAATTTGTATTTTTTCCCACATTCAGGACAGGAAAGTATAGGATATTCAGGATTACCTGGAGGTACGCTCATAGGGAATAGTCGTGGTACTAAATCAAGAATACTAGGATTGATGTGATAATCTGCTCTCAGCTACAACTCATTGTCAGAGGAACCAGCTTCAATTAGTCGTCCAAGGATCGAAGATTCAGATATTCTCTCGATTATTGCGTCTTTCTTCCTAAATAGCAGAATATCTAGCAGTCTTGTAATTGATCATAGTAATATTCTTTATTCGTGGATTAGGTAAGTGATTATGTCTGAGAGGTGTATAACATACTACTAAGTCGGAAAGCAGCTACCAATGTGGTTGCTACTATGTTGATTTTTGGCATTATGATTGCCTCAGTTGGAGTACTGTACTCACAGATTGCTCCAACGTTACTTGGCTATGAAACCTCAACGACAACCACCAATCAAACTTTTATCTTTAATTCGATTTCAGATGAAGTACTGAATCTTGCCAGCTCAACACCAGGGTCTGTAGGAAGAGTTCATATCATTGCCGATCAAACGATTTATGATATTGATACCAACCATACCATGAATATTCAGGTACTGAACAATGGTATTCCCGAACAAGGAGCTGCAATTGCAGATATTGCCGAATTGCAGGCAAAGATCAATGGGTCATTCCAACCAACTGGTCTTGCCTATGAAAATCGGGTGATAAATGAGAATAATTTTCTGAATAACAATTCTGCAGAAACATCCTATGTGCTGAAATCGAGTTATAATTACCGTGAAGGATCATTTTCCATGTATTTTCGATCCCGAGTGGATGTTCATCGTATATCAACCACATCTCCGGCAGAATGGAAAATCACGATCACAATTCTTCAAATTGATTTTGTTAAGAATACCAGTGACCAACCAGTATTATTTCCCATCGAATTATCTGAATGGACCCTTCGACTCAGACGTCAGGCATCCAATGTAACTATCTTAAGTCCTTTCACCTCTTCAGGCAATGTTAGTATCACCCATAGCTTAGGAGGGGTAGCAGGCACCACCTATTCTTTTCCAGGAATTAGCAGTGGCGATCTCGTACATGTTGAGATGAATACTATTCCTATTTTATTCAGTATCTGAATTAATCATCTAGAAAATGATCCCATCCACGATTGTGAAGTAACTGATCGTGATACTTTACCCCCTTTTGTTCAACAATTTCTCCAAGATAGATACAACCTTCATCTGGTTTCATATCTGCTGGCAGGCTGAACACCACACCTAATTCCTCCCCGCCATAGAATATCAGATCGGAGAGATTGAGATGGTTTTCCTTTGCAACTTTCTCAATCCAGGGCTGAATCTGATTTGTCAAATCCACAAGATTCACACCTACATTTGAGGCTTCAGCAAGAAGATAGAGACTTCTAGCTAATCCATCAGAACAATCAATTGCTGCGGTTGCAGGTATATTTAGGAATTCGGGGAATAACCGGGGACGACCCATGACCCTGAGCGCAGTTTCAGTGTCACCAATCCAATCTTCCAAAAGGATTCCCAAAGCAGCAGCAGTACAACCCAATGCAGGACCTAACCAGTAGAGTTTTTCACCGACTGATGCACCTGATCGAGGAACCAATGTGGTCTCAACCACACCCCAAACCGTGACATCAATAACCAGATCATCACTAGAATTAATATCTCCACCAAAAAATGGGACGGAAAAATCTTTACTGGCCTGATTGAAACCTGTAATTAATTCTTGCAGATGGGGTTGATGATTATTAGATAACGAAGAAGAAATAATCATGCCATGTGGACGGGCTCCTTTTACGATCACATCAGAAATAGCATTGGCTACGGCACGGTATCCCGCCTCATGGTAGCTCATGCCAGTGGGTCTATCGGTTGAAGCCACCCATCCATCGATATTGATGACCATAATATCTTTCCCTATCTCCACAGCAATAGCATCCTCATCATGACCTAGTAGATTACCCTCCACGGTAATCATTGACTTGACCCAAGAGATAAATTCGGATTCATCCTGCATAGTTACTATAATATTGCTAACCTGATTTATTATTAATCATCAGCATTGTGAACGGATTTTTCCTCGGCTCTTCCGCTATTTCACTGTTCTATTCAATGCTGGCTTCGTAACAAATCTTAACTCTTATATTCCTAGGCGTTTTAGTTGGTATGTAGATTACATGGCAGCTAGGAGACAAACCCACTATCGTGGTAAAACCTTAGAAGAGTTACAAGAACTTAGTTTAGATGAGGTTGTAGAGTTACTTCCCGCTAGACAACGACGTTCTCTTACTCGTCCAGAATACTGGAATCATGAACGTTCAAAATTACTTGCTAAATTACGTGAAGCAAAAGAGGCGATGGAACAAGGAAAGGAAGTTATCGTCAAAACACATGTTAGAGATTTCGTAGTACTCCCAGAATTTGTTGGACTGAAAGTAGAGATCCATAATGGACGAGATTATGATACCGTCGATCTGACTTTGGACAAAATTGGAACTTATTTTGCAGAGTATGCCCATACTCGTGCACTCGTACGACACAGTGCTCCTGGTATTGGTGCAACCCGATCCTCAATGTATGTACCTCTCAAATAAGCCAATCAATTTCTATTATTCTTAACCAGTACAATTTACTGAAAAATCAATGATTACAGTGGGATTTGTGAATTTCTCCCCGCATTACAACTCAGCTTCTTATAGGTGGACGTTGGTTCTTTTCCTATGGATTCTGAGATGACAAAGGATCTAGCCAAAATCCAGTTTGGTCGGGAGGCAAATAAGTATGTTACATCAAATATCCATTCATCTCAGATAGATTTGCAGTCAATAATTGATTTTATTGAACCACAGAAAAATTGGAAGGTACTGGATATTGCAACTGGAACCGGTCACCTTGCAGTCACCTTAGCACCTTATGTGGAGTCGGTAATTGCGACTGATATTACCCCAGAAATGATAGTAGAGACAGCTAAAAGCATTACAGCTAAGAAACTAACAAATGTCACTACTGATGAAGTAGATGTTCACCAAATCCCTTATTCGAATAATACCTTTGATTTGGTTACCTCTCGTATTGCTCCTCATCATTTCTATGATATTGAGAAGGCAGTGAGTGAAATGACTAGAGTCACGAAATCAGGTGGGCGTATTTTTATCCAGGATACTGTGGCACCGGAAGAAGAAAAGGCAGCGCAAGTATTTAACGGGATTGAGAAGTTACGGGATCCATCACATGTACGGGATTTATCAATCACCCAATGGAAAGAGGTTCTGGAAGATCACCATAATACTATATTGAAGGTGAAAACAAAAACAAAAGACTGGCCACTTCGATGGTGGACTGAACGAATGTCTACTCCAGAGAAAAATGTTAGGCAGATTATCAAGCTCTTGGAACAACATTATGAGCGATACAGCAATCAGATTCATATGGTACGAGAGGAACCCTATCCAGATTCATGGGAGGGACGTATTGACGCTTGGTCAATACATCCCTGTAATGGGTACGTACTAGCTACAAAATGTGAGGCATAGATATGAGTCAAACTGAATTTGAAGACCGTTATGATTGTCAGATTCAGTACCAGTATTCATTTGATGGTAAAACAAAGCGATATTACCCGATTATTTCACATCTACGTTTATCGAAACAAGAACTTGATCTTTCAGAGTTCCAATCCTATCCAGTCATTACCTTCCAACAGGCAAAATTAACTGATGTCGTTATTAAGACGGATAAAATCCGCGATCTGAACTTTCAACATAGTACAATTGATGGCTTAAGTATCAACGTCAAACAGTTTGGAGGAACACTGGGTTTTGCTAATTCCACGATTTCACTCAGATCATTGGAACTTACCAGTTCACCACAGATCATCGCAATTGTTGAAAGTGAGCTTCTGGGATTGAAAGAACCGCATATCCATGGATTATCAGTACATACGCTTGCAATACTGAATTCTGGACTGGATTTTCTGGATTTAGATCCATTATTATCACAGATCGAACTTCAGCAATTACTTGTCAGCGATATTAACTCGGTAGTTCCACTCGTTTTTTCAATACCACTACAACTGCAGGCACTGAAGCTCCGGAACCTTCCATTACACCATTTTCCAAGGTTATCTGATGCGATGCAATTGAACACACTGGTGATAGAAGAAGTGGAAATCATATCCCATTCACTTCATCAACTAGAAACTCTTTCTATTCTACCCAAATTGACTGAATTAGCGATAGTTAATTCCAGTATCAATTATCTTCCAGATATGAGCCTCAATAAATTAGAAGAACTACGGATTGATCAGAATATTAAGATAGATCCCAAGATGATTGCACGATTAAAGGTCACTGGAGTAAAAATTAGATTAATGTAAGTGACCCGAGATAAGATGGCTGAATCATTAAGAAAGCAAACGGGGAATGTGTCGTGGAGAAATTGAAGAGAGATGGTGAATCATATCTGTTTATTTAATAATGATCAATTATCAACTCATAACGTAGATAATAATGACACAGTTTGGATATTCCATTTTAGGACTGGATCCTGACAAAACCGTTAAGGCATCCCTCCGAGAAGCTGATATCAGTTTCAAACATA